>ULJJ01001411.1_pt1 | contig 36886 bp, 21 predicted proteins | sample 1950881 | NCBI WGS metagenome assembly ULJJ01 (sample SAMEA4835472, study PRJEB28245) | human gut metagenome | biome: gut microbiome; material: fecal sample | place: Denmark | collected 2008
ATGTCTTTTTTTATGTAATTTTCAATTTGTTTCTTATCTAATGAAGTCATTTTGTGTTTCAAAGGTTGACAAATCTTTCGGAAACGCGTAAAATAAAGATATTCTCGAAAGAGATGTTACCGCGATGCGGTATTAATGTATCAAAGTCCCTAACTTTGGTAGTCGGCAAGAGTTCTTACTCTTGCCTTTTATCTTTCTTGCGCTTTTTCATCTCGACAACATTTTTGTAACTGTCCGGATGCTTAATTGATTCTTTTAGCAACTTTTCCGCGGCTTCCGGCGTTATGTCTTTTCCGGGCGGATTCTCGACGTACTTTTTCCCTTTTTTTATGGGCTGTCCCTCGTCGTCGATAGTATAAACATAAGGACGAGTTCGAGATTTGCCGTCATAATCAGGAATTACTTTTCCCTTCTCGGAAGTTGTAGATTTTATGACTGCTAACTCATCGAGTTCATTTGTTTCAACGGCAAAAACGCGCCTATAAAATGACTTTTCATCTGCACCTTCTTTGGCGATACCGCCTTCGATATACTCATCGCGCGTCTGAAAACTTCTTCCAATCGGTATTTTTTTAGAACGGTTAGTTGCCCAACGTTCGAGCAAAGCATCCTTTCGGCTCTTGGGTTTGTTCGATGTTTCTTCGACAACGACATTTGTGCTTGTCTTATTCGTTTTTTGTTTTGATTCTTCCTTTACTTTCTTTGGCGCAGCCGTTGCCCTCGATGACTTTGAGGTCGATTGCTTTTTCGTTTTCTTCTTTTTTCCGAAAAGTCCCACAGGTTTGCTCCTTGAATATTTGTTGCATTTTTATACAGTTTTTCGTATGTTTTTCGGCGGATTATTCCGCACATTGCATCGAGCTTTTTGCTCTCAGCTCGATTTACGAGCTTTGAATATCCCGGCTCGATCTAGATTTAGCAGTTTTATAGCAAAAGCTACTGCGTCGCGTTGGCTCGAATACACGTATTCCTCAAACTTGCCGGAATAGATCGCCCGGATGACGTATCGATTTTTGGATTGTTGGCAGAAATGGAACGCAATCCCCGGCGAATTGTAGCCGAACGCGATGCCGTCGGAACAAAACGTGACGTATCGGCTTGCGTCCGCCGTCCTGAACGGCGCGGTGAGGGTTGTGAAGTATTTGTTGTCTGCCATTTTCAATCCCATTTTTACGGCGGTGAAACAAGTTTCCCCGCCTCTTTGATAGTGAATTGAAATTCCCTATCAGTACGGTCGAATTTGATTTTGCTTCTTCTTTTTCAAATTCGCCCTATTAGCAAGCCGAATGATTGCAAGCAATTCATTTCGGCTTGATTGCTTTCCGTTCTTTTGCAACAAAACGGAACTGCTGTAGCACGTTGCCGAGGGATGCGTCCCTCACACCGACAGAACGTCGTTTCATTGCTTTTCTTGTGCGCTGCCGTCGTAGTTGAGTGCGTTCTGACGGCAGTACGTTTCAACGCCTTCCGGACTCAGCACGTTTTCCGGATGCTTCTCGACAGAGAATTGTTTTATTCCTCGATACCAATACGGCTTGCCGCTTTGCGAGTTGTATTGCGAGTAGATATTGCCCTCGTATATGAGTTTGCATTTCCGGGCGTTCTTCTCGCGGACCTCGATGCCCATTTCGCCCAAAGAGGCGGCATTCTCGGCTTGTTGGTGCTTTACCCAAATAAACTCCCATTCGGTGCGCAACAAGGTCTTTTTTCGGCTGAAACGATGTTTTTTGCCGTATACGTCCTTTTTGCTTAAGATGTAGATGACGTCGGTTGTGAGCTTGCGAACAGCTGCGTCCACCTTGCCGAAGTTTTGTGCGTCTCCAAGAAACACGAGGTCGTGATGTCTGATGTACTTGAAACCGTCTATAATGTCCGCTTTCATAGATGCGTTTTTGTTCCACTCGCGGCAATCCATAAACGAATCTATCTCGTCACATCCGATGACGGTGAACGGCGGAAAGTATTGAACTTCCGGGCGACGTCCGGGCAATCCGAATTGCGATATATCCGTGTGATACGTCGGCTTGCCGTTCGGCAGAAACAGTTTCGAGCGCGTGCGATACGGACACGGTGGAAGTGTGAGTTTGTATCCGATGTCATTGAGTTTGTCGATTTCGACTTTTGCCATTTGCAGTCGCTGTGCTCCGTGATACTTTGAATCAATCGAAATAAGGGCGTTCATAAACGACGTTTTACCAACGCCCTGAGGTCCGACGATAATATACACGCCCGGCGGAATGGGTTTATCGATAAACTCGTCTGTCACCGTGTTGGTGCGCTCAATCGGCACTTCTCGAAAGTGCTTGCGCAATATTGCGTAACTCGCTATTAAGGCAACGATACCGCACGCGCCTGCTATGATAATGCCGTTGATACTCATCAGAATACCTGTCCGTTCGTATTGTTCTCGCTGTCTTTTTCAAGACGTGCGATGTATTTGTCTATGAAATCTGATATATACTCGAAACCGTACGTCCGATCGTCCGCTCTCGTTTTTGCGCAGTCGAATTTGTATTGCTTTTCGCGTTTCTCATAGTGCCAGTCGCGCACGGCAGAAAAAAATGCGGAAAGTCGTCCTCGTGGGCTGACGGTCTGTTCCGTTTGTTCTGTGCGATCGTCCTCGAGGGCTGATGCGTTCGATGCGTTCTCGATTGCCTCTTCAACGGATATTTGCGGATCTTCGGCTGCCGACGTCGATTCCACAAGTTGCGCAAGGTTTTGATGCTGCAACAACTCACCGTCGAAATCGCTCTTTTGCGGATATGGTGAAAGTTCTTCCTCTTGTATTGCGCGTCCGCCTTTGCGCTCGATGCCGATCTGTTTGTGACATTCGAGCTGTATTTCGCGCAATATAACCATTACGTATGCGTCCATTTGCTTGCTCCTTTGGATATGTTTAGAGGCGCGCGCACGCTCACACGTGCGCGCTACCTTTTGCAAATTAGAATGTAATGCTAGGGGTTACGCTGACGCTCGAAACAGACGAGATGATACGGAAATTGAAATCCGTGCTCAAATCACCGCATTTAACCACAATTGTAAAATACGGCGTGACACCGGCAGAACCGGCAGAGTTTGCCACATATGATTTGAATTTGCCATACATCATAGAACCAGACGGTCCGCCTTGCACACTTTGATAGTAACCTTCAACAGTTTTGTTGGGAGTGATAACAAGCTTGTTATTCTCAATCTTTGCACTGAAAATGCTATCCTTGATGCTTTCGAGTGTTATTTGAGATTCCGTGCCAATCCACGCTCCGCCTGCTGCGCTTGATCTATAATTTTGTATCGTGATTTTTCCTGATGCAGACGTTGTGAAGGTCAAATTGTTGTAATAGCTTTCACCGACATCGCCAAAAACGTTGGTCAAATCAATCGATAGACTTGCGCCGTTTGTCGGAACCATGTATTGAAATAGGTCATTGCCTGTGCCTGTTGAAAGACCGGTTTTATTGACAGACAAACTTGAAGGAATACCGTCAAAGGTGATCATACTTGTTGCTTCGAATTTTCCTTCGCGAGTTACAACTTTGACGTATGCGACAGATCCGCGGAAGGATTTTTTACAAGTAACGGTTGCGGTGAGTGCGCCGTCGGATGCCGGAGTGACAGTGATGTAATCGCTGATGTTTTCACTTGCTCTTGAATCACCGTCTGCCCATGCGATTGACCAGTCAACAGCTTTGTTAGGGGCATCTGCCGGAAGAACGGTTGCCGTCAACGTCTTGCTGACTGTGCCGTCCTCAGATGCAATTGTTGCGCCGGAAAGGATGCTGACTCTTGCAGTGTTTTCGATATTCTCACCGTTGTCGTCAGAGGGTTGTTCCGGTTGCTCTTGCTCTTGATTTGCGTCTTGTTTTTTGAACCAGTCGTCAGTGTTTTTGCCATACACACCAAAGCCGACGCCCAAAACAACAGATGCGCACATCACAATCGCAAGCAGTACTGCAACGATCGCGCTGAGAGCTTTGTTGCGTTTTTGATAATCTTGTTTAGTTGCCATGTTTTCTCCTTCCTGCTTTTTGAGCAGTTTTTTTATTTGATTTGTTTTTGTGGGGTTTTGATTGCCGTTGCCGTTTCGGTTTGGACTGCCGTTTCGGTTTCGGCGGTGATTGAGATCGTTTCATCGATTGCATTGCAAAATACGGTGCGAGTTTAACAAGCAACGAAATGATGCAAATTGCAATCAGCACACAAACGATGACTATTGCGGAAATGATGAGTTCTTTCTTGTTGTCCTCGAACCAGTTCTTAATCTTTTGCCAAACGTCTTTGTAAAATTGTGCATTGTCATAAGGCTTGTTGGGTTCGATGTCGGCAACGGCGTTTATCGGGTTCGATGCAACCGCAAACGTGTGATAGACGTCGTTCTTTCTGCACGTTATAGATGCAACGTTCATATTGAGATAAACATTTTCTTCCGCAACGTATGCATATTCCTGCCCCAAACTCATTTCGCCTTCGGTGTAAACGCCTTTTGCGGTGTATTGAGATTGTGCAAAGCGGAACATATAAACCGTTTGTTCGTTCTTTATTCCGTCACGGACACGTGCGATGACGTTATCGTAATCAACGACGTCGAAATAATACTTTTTGCAAAACTCTTCTTTCGGAAGGTCTACGTCACGCACATCGATCGGCTCGATTGCCTGCACGTCGAAACGATCGTAATCGTAAACGCCTTTGTAAAGTTTGAACCAGTCGAACGCTGTCGGCTTACGCTTGTAGCTTTCAATCGTGTAATTTTCGTCTGCCGTAATTTCGATAGGGACATAAATCATCTGCCCGGATTCAACGATTTCAACATTTTGGTCAAACCATTGTGTCGTTTCACCGTTCGGCATATATCCTTGAAACATATCCATTGAAAGTTGCTCGCCTTTGTCGTTCAAGAGTTCCGATTTTCCAAAGCGATAGCTCTTGTTGTAGTTGTAAATGTAATCGAGCAAACGTTCGCCGGAAAGCGTAAAATCTTTCGCATAAGGTGTGCTTGCATCGGACGTTTCGTAACCGGTGTAAAAAAGGTAATATACAATCTGATCTTCGATAGGGACAGAACCGACTTTTGCATTATGATTCCAGTCCAAACGACAGTTGATCGGACGCAACGGAGCAAGGCTGTCGTCACTATACGTTGAATCGTAAAGGACAAACGGAATACCTTTGTTCAGCTTTTCGTTCTTGCCTCGTTTGTCATTATTTTTTGTAAGTTGTTGCCCGACGTATTTCAAAACGGTGTCGTAAACTTCTTTTGTTGACGTAACCAAAATCGGTGACGTCATCGCCGAATAATACGATGCCTCGATCTTCCAGATTCCGCCGTATTGTTCGATGAGTTCGTTCGGAAAAGAAAAGTAAACGCTGTCGAGCTGATCCTTTACGGTGTAATCGCTTTGTGCGCTTGAATTGCCTTCCGGACGGAAGAACGTATGATTGAGCTCGATGTCGAGAACGTCGATGCTGTATGCCTTTACGGTGTGCGTGTTGCTCGCTTTGTCCGCGCCGAAACCTTTCATATATCCTGCGCACTCATACGATTTGCCGATTGACGTTGTCGTTGCGGTGGTGTTGCCGTATGCGAAAAGCTCGACTGTTGCGACGTCGTATCTGCGCGCGCCAGCGTGCGTGATTGCGTATTGCTCCGCCAGCGCAAGCAGTTTGCCGTCACTGTCATCGATACGGAATTTGTAGAACAGCTTGTCGGACGTTGCGGAGCAGAATATCAAATTGACGCGTTGATAAGAGGATGCATTGTCTTTTTCGTCGAACGCAACCGCAACGTTTGCTTTGTTGGATGCGCTGGATCTAGAAAAATCTTTTTGTTGCGGATTATATATGTACAAGTAAAGCCCGAACTTCGAGTTCTCCGTGCCGTCATAGCCGTATTCGAGGAACGTGTAGATTTGCGTATCCTTCGATGCATCCGCCGGATAGTCTGCAAAATCAAAACCGTCAGAACCTTCGAGGTCTTTTGCGACGTCGATTTTGTCAAAAACGTAATTGGGCGCAACGTCGCCGTCGACGGCATATGCAACCGCCGACGGAAGCGTCGCACTCATAAGGAGGATAAAAATGAGGGAGAGCCCGATAATAGACGAAAGAATTGTTTTTTTCATCAGAAGATAACCTCCGACGGATTTATTTTGATTATTAAGTCTGCGCTCAATATGCCTTCGACGTCGAATTTCTTGCTGCTGCCGTTTTCGGCAGTGACGACGATCTCAAAGAACGTGCCGACGTAATTGCATCTGATGTCATCGACAACGTGACCGAAATACGCATTGCTTAATGCGGTGACGATATTCTTCGGCGCAGTGAACAAAAAATAACCGTCATCGATCTTCAAATCGAAAGCACGGTTATAGTCGCCGTCCGCCTGCGCGAACGCATGGAGTTTTCCGTCAAGCATAAAATCAAAGTCCGCACTCGCTTTGGGGCGCACGGTTACGTCGAAATCACCGCCGTTTACAACGTCGATGCGCACGGAGCTTTCTTCGCTTACGTCAACAGACTTGACGGAAACGCCGCCTTTCAGAACGTCGAATTTGCGCACCGTATTGTTCCCGTTGCCGGGAATGAAATCCCAGTTTTTGAATCCGTCAGACTTGACACCGAGAACGATCGCACCGGCAACGATTCCGAGCAAAAGCACAATAAGCATCACCAGTGCGAACACCTTGATGCCGTTGTTTTCTCTTCTCGATGTATTCTTTTTCGTTCTACGTTTTGCCATAGAGTGCCTCACTTCGATGCAAGATTTTTGATCCAGTCAAAAGCAAGATTCAGAACGGTGACGTAATCTTGCTTGGTTATAAGCGCAACAATGCCGATGCCTGCAAAAAACAGAATTGCCAGCGAAATTGCAACGCTCACGATGCCGGATAAAACTTTTCCGAAAATAGTGCTGATTTTCATATATACCTCATGGGGACAACCGCCGGGAGCGTTCGTCCCAAAGTGTGATTTATCCGTTCCCGGCGTGCCACTCATCCGAGTGGTGTGTTTATGCCGACACCGCCTTTATCTTTTGTCGCTATCCTAAAAAATCAAAAAGGAATCAGACGATGCCGGCAGACAAACCGACTTTGTCGGGTTGTTTCAATATGATTCGACGATCTTCGACGGCAGAGTTGAAACTCTCGACGTTGAGGATCATCTGACGAGTCACCGAGCCGACGCTTTCCGTTCTTGTCCCGGTGAAATGCACGAGGTTGCGCGAAACGTCATCGATGACGCAAGCGTAACCTTTGTATCTGAAACAATCGCCGTGCGAAAGTTTCGATGCAACGTCGAGGCAGATTGACTGCTCCGAACGTTTTGCCGTGATATTGCGATGAATGTGTTTGCCTTTTTTCATAGTTCACCTCACGCGTAAAGTCTGTATGACAAATCATCGAACGCAATATCGAGCGCACGGTCGATGACGTTGAGTTTTGATTCAAGTTCAGCCTGCGCCGCGACGTCGTTGTCTTTGAGTTCAACGGCATCAGTCAGAGCGTGAGTGAGTTCTTTATGATAATCTTTGAGAAGTGCCACCAACGTGGCGAGATTTTGTAAATCCATTTTGCGTCCCCCTTTGTCCCTGATATCGGGATTATTTCTTTTTGCTTTTTGAAAGTTGAATTTTATTGAGTCGATTGATAAAACTTTTACTCAGAAACTTTCCTTGTGCGCCCGAGTTTTTTATATCCTCTTCCGAAAACGTCGAATGACAATACTCGTAATAGTTTCTGTATGCTTTATCTGCTCGTTTTTCAGCCATAGACGACTTTGCCGCCCACATTTTTTCATTTTTAGAGTCCGAGTTAATCCAACTGTTTATGACTTTTTCGTGCGCGCGGTCTGTTTTTACCGCCGCTTGTCGGAGTTGTTCTGCCACTTGGACTTGTTCCGTCAAAGGAATAACGGCTTTTGACTTTGTTTTCTTTTTGAAGATTCCCATTGTTTGCCTCTTATTTTTTTATTAAAATGTTTGATGTTTCTTCCGGGAGTGCAAGAATTACAATCGCATATATACTTGCGGCTACTACGATTGCACCCCAGCAAAGAAGCACACAACCTAAAAGAACATCTCTATTGCGGCAGTACAGTGCCGCCAACTATCAAGATTGCAAATATCACATAGAGAAAAATGCTCATCGCAAGTTACTTCCTTTCCGTTTTCAAAATTTTGACGTCTTTAATGTCATTTGAATTAAACTCGTTCATATAACTGCATCTTCCAACACCTTGTGGACCGACGATAATATGCTCATTCGGCACGATAGTTTGTTCAAAAACTACATCTCTATTGGCAATTGCATTTGTGTGCTTTTTATTTTGCAAACACATTTAGTAGAGTTCCTTTTACTTTGATGTCAAAATTTCGGGTTTCCCGAATTTCAAATATAAAATAATACGAGTTGCCCGTATTTGTCAATAACAAATTTCAAGTTTGTTGAATTTTTTACTTGAATTGGCAAAAATAAAGTTATGAAAAACTTACGCGAATATAGAAAAAAAAATGGAATTATGCAAAAAGACCTTGCAGCACAACTCGGTGTTGCAGTTAGTACCTTTTCAGGTTGGGAAAGTGGTACATATGAAATCGATAACAAGAATTTGATTAAACTTGCAGAAATTCTCAATGTTTCGGTTGGCTTTTTGCTCGATGTTGAAAGCGAGCGTGAACTGTTCGACGATGCGCGCATTCCAAAAACTGAAATACAAGAACTATTCGATGCTCTTTCACCTGCGCAGCAACAGAATTTGTTGAATTATGCGCGAGGAATGGCAGTATCAAACACACTTAACAACTCATACACATCATTAGATTTCAAAAAGAAAGGCTTTTATGGGAATTAACTGGAAATACAAAGTTGAAAATCTTGATGCTCTTTTTTCGTTTATTGATGATGTCGAAAAAAATGCACCGCAGTTACAAAACGAATTGACATATTACAAAGAATTGTTAAGGTCGAAAGATTTTAATCAAACTTATAGTGGAAATAGCAATAAGACCGATGCCCAAATATTCCACAAAACAATTTTAGAACGCAACTTTTGCTATGAAATTGCATTTAACATAGAAAAAGCGATGCATCTTATAAAAGTAAAAAAGTATAAGCCAGTTTTGGCTGATGTTAGTAATGCCGATACATCCGGCTTGTATATCAATCCCCTAAAATTACTAAATGTTGATTTGCATCAACCACTTATTTTTATTAATTTTGTTCCACAAAATGCTTTTTATGTCATAGACGGCGTTCACCGACTTTATGCAGCACGAAATAAAGGCGTTCGGGTATTGTCAATATATCTGCTATCGCCAAAAGATTTTTTAAGTTGCGTTGAAAACAAAGAAATTATTGACATATATAAGATTCACAGTAATTTATCTGCAATCGTTCGTGCGATTGAATATAAAAAGCCTATTTCGCTTAGCGAAAATGGTGGCTTCTTTGATTTTTACCGAATTAATACTACCAAAAAAGAGGTAAAGTTACAAATAAATAATTTCAATTCTCACAATCTAAAACGATGAAATTTAGCACGTAAATTTCATCGGTTATAGACTAAAAACTTGATATAAAATGTCACTTGCTATTTTTTTTAAGGGGGCAGTTTTATGCGAGATATTTTAATCGAGTTTTTAAGAATGCAGTTACGACAACAAATTCAACTTTCGGAAAATCTATCGAATTTTATTCAAGGATTATCGGGAGAAATTCCAACAGAATCAATCAATGTGCCGGCTATACCACCGACACAACAAACGGAGCAGCGTTCTCGCAAGGGCAACGTCATTCAATTCGTGCCGCGCAGCAAGCGCGCCGAAATAAATAAGGAGGCGAAAAAAACAGAGAGCGAATGCAAGTCGGATAAAGGAGCCGATATGCAAAAAGTAAAACCCGTCTTGCGAAAAGACGGTCGGTATCAATTATATGTCATTTGTGGCGGCAAGCGGCATTATGTGTACGCAAGCACGGAACGCGAGTGCCGCCACAAGCGCGCGGAATTAGAGAAAGAACTCAAAAAGAACCCTCAACAGTACTTTGCGTCGGGCGTTCACGAATGTATGACGTTGTACGAGTTCGGGATATTCTACGTCGAGAACTTCAAAAAGCAATATGTTGTCGAAAGCACCTACAAACAGTATCTTTCGACGGTGAAAAAGTATCTAAACAGCAACACGCTGCTGTGTAAATTGCGTATCGAGGAAGTGCAAGGGTTAATCAATGCCCTTCCGATGACGTCGCTTCGGGGCAAAGTGTTTTCGTTGCTCGTGCAAATTCTCAAAAAGGCGTATGCTTTGGATTTTATAAAAAAGCATCTCGGTGACTTAATCGAGAAAGGCAAAACGCAAGACGAACGGCTTGACGCATTGAGTATCGAGGACCAACAACGACTCGTTCAGAATCTCGACCTCGATACAAACTTCGGAAAACGCGTGATGTTTTATTTGCTCACCGGCGCACGCCCGGCTGAAATGAAAACGGTTACTGAAATCAAAAAAGGATTCGTTCATCTTTGCGGCACGAAAACAAAGCACGCTGACCGTTGGATTAAGTTATCCGAAAGCGCGATGAAGTTGTTTGAAAACGCGCCGGTCGAGTTCTATCGATTCGACCTCAAACGATTCAGACAGCGACTGCAAAAATTCGTAGAGCAGTATTGTGGGATTAAGTCATACGTCACGGTTTACACGTTACGACATACGTTCGCGACAAACCTATACTATTTGGGATGCCCGGACAAAGAGCGCGCGGCGTATATGGGGCATACAACGACAAAGACGACGAATGACTTTTACACGAGTTTAGACCCGACGATTTCGGCGATAGATATTAAGAATATCTACGGCGATTTTTATCCCGAATTTTGACACCCTTTTGACACACGATTCTGCAAAAAACGTGCAAAAAGCGGTCATCGCGAGTGTCGTTTTGGGTAAAAAATGTAAAGAAAAACGCCATTTTCGGACTAGCAAACCACGAAAAATGGCGTTTTTGGAGCTGATGACCAGACTTGAACTGGTGACCTCATCCTTACCAAGGATGTGCTCTACCACCTGAGCCACATCAGCATATTTTGGCGGAAGCGGAGGGATTCGAACCCCCGTGGGCTTTCACCCAAACGGTTTTCAAGACCGCCTCGTTATGACCGCTTCGATACGCTTCCATAATTGTTAAAGCAAATCGGTTTGACACAAAATGTCAGTCATTCTTGTATCAAGCTTATTTAGTATAGCAAGAGTTTGCGTTTGTGTCAAACATTGCTGTCAAATTTGCAAAAAAACTTATTTGCCGTTTTGTCAAACGAATTTTACTTTGCTCAAATCAACTTGGTCGCAACCGATAAAGGACGTTTCGTCTTTCTTTAAATCGCCGCCTTTTACGTTTACTATCGTTTTGAGATTCGGACAACCGGCAAACGCAAATGCACCGATTGTGCAAACGTTTGTATTTTCAAAATACACGGTTTCGAGGTTGGGCAAATTTGCAAACGCCGCGTCGTCGATTTCGCGTATACTCTCTGACACGTGAATCGTCACGGGCAAACTTTTGAGCGTTGAGTCCGCAAAAATGCTGTTTGCGATGCGATAAACCGTATAAGTGGTGTACGAACTCTCGGCAACTCCATCCACGCTTGCAAGCACTTTTTTCGTGCCGTTTTCCACCCAAATGACATTTGGAATATACACGTTTGAAAGATTTACGCCGTCGGAGTCGGTGTAAAACGTCGTGATTTCAACTATATTGCCGCTCCAACCTTTTTGTCCTTTTTCGCTATCGGATATGACGTTGTAATTGAAATACTTTGCCCACACGTTGTTTGTCGTAGGCGTCACCGACGGAGATGCGGTTGACTCGCCGCCACCGATAGAGCCGTCGGGAGAGATCCAAACCGCATAGGAAACTCCCATCGTCGAAACGGCGACTGCAAAGAGCACTATTATTGCGATTATCATCGCGGTTTTTGTCTTGCGGCTTGACGTCATGCGGGCATGTTCCCTTCTCGTATATCCACGTTTGAATCTACCTTGTCTTTGATTTCAAACTTGAATACGATTGATTTTTTCGCTTCGTCGAGATAGATGAGGTTTTCATCGCACTCTTCGTCGATTTGGTTGAAATATATCGTTGCTTTGACATAGTATTTTTCGCCGGGCTTGACAAGCATATAGAGCTTATAACACGGCATTTTGGTATCTCCGTCAAAATACGGCTGATTATAATAAATCGCGCTCGGATTGTTTGCAAAATTCGACGGATTTACAGATGCGATCGGTTCGGCAACGGGCTTGTCGCTGCCTTCTTGTTCAACGAGCTTGACAAGGCTCATCTCAACGTTGAACGCCGACAAATAGTCTTTTGTCTCCTCGCTAACAATACCCTCTTCAACCGTGCCCAGATGCGCCGAAATAACGCTCAAAACCAACGATTTTCTTCCGTCGGTTGCGCCCGAATCCGACGTACCGACAAAGTTTATCGGAAAATACAACACGGCGCATTTTGCCTTGACGGTAATTTTCGTGTCGTCTTGTTGCGTCAAATCCTTTCCGTAAGGCGCGAGATTGCCTTTTGCAAGATATCCGGGATTTGCGATTGCAGGCCATATTGCCGTGCCGTAGTCGCTTGCGGTGTTGTCTATGTCTATGCTTGCGCTCTCTTGCAAAAGCGCGGAATCGATGGTGAATCCGTCCTCGTTGCTGTCGGCAACGTTGGTAAACCATGCCGCCGTCACGCTGACTGCCGTAACCACGAGAATGAGTGCCATAACAACCGATGATACGATCAGAGTGCGTTTGGTCTTGTTCATTATCCTTGCGCCTCCTCGTGTACGGTTGAGATGTGAATCACTGCCGAAAATTCAAAAGTCGAGCCCGAATAATCCATGCTCGAATAGAAGATTTGATTGTTCAGATTTTCGAAAATCTTTTTCGTTTCGTCCTCTTGCGTGTAAATTTCGCTTGCGGTGTATTTGTCTTTGTCCGCAGAGAAAAACTGCATCCAGAACATTTTTTCGGGAGCAAATACGACGTAGAAATCGAACAATTGCGACGTGCCGCCGACAGTGTTATACGTCGAGAAATTTGTGATATTGCGTCCGTCGACGCCTTTTATGCTTGACGCTATCGTTGCGTCATCGTTGACGCTTTTCACAAGTCCGTCGCTGCCGAAAGCGAGTTTGCCGTACGGCGTGTACCAAACTTCGTTTACAGGTTCGAGCTGCAAAAGTCTTTGCACGGTTTTGTTGTCGCCGGATTGCTCGTTTTTGTAATTCTTGCTGACGTTGCCGTCAGTGCCGACGTGCTCTTTAAAGAACCACGTGAACACGTATGGGATGTCGCTCGACGAATTACTGTCAACGCCTTTGCCATACTCTCTTTTGGTGGTGGGTGCAACAGTGTCGTCTTTCACATAGTTGCCGCTTGGATCGGTTTTATACGTATACTTCAAAATGCTTACGGTGTCAAACGCCATGCTCATATCGAACGACTTGCCCGTCGTGTCGAGCGCAACCGTATTGATAAAATAGTATGCGCGATTGCTCGTATCAACGGTGTTTGCTCCGGCAATACCCTTTGTCATCAATTTGCCGGCATTCGTTCCGCTGTCGCAAAAAGCGGTCTGACCGACGTACTGCATATTGTCCCACAGCCTCTCGTTTTTTTGAAGATTGAAATCGATTTTGTACGACTCTGCCGTGGACATCGTGATTTCGGTGACGGTGACCTTGTCGGCATTCGTAAACCACGCAAAAGAAGCGCCCACCATAACAACGGTGGTCACCACTATCAAAAGCGGTATCATGATTGACATCACGAGTTTGAAAGTTTTGCTTTTGCTTGCTTGGTTTGTCATATTCCCCTTTTGTCGGTTTGCTCGATTGCGGCATAATATACTTTTATATATATTATATATAAACTACAATCGAGCGTAGCGTTTTATTGGCTTTTGTACGTCCTTTTTCCGTCCGAATTTACGCGATTTGCAAACCGACGGATTAGAACGCCGATTTTGCAAAAAATCAATTATGCCAAGGCAGTGTTTGTCGTCTTGGCATTTTGATTGCTATTGTTGCGCCGAAAGCCATGCCGAAGCGTCGTTTGCGTATGCTTCGAACATAGCTTTGTCGCAAGTGATTTTGTATGCGCCTGCGTTTACGCTTCCGTAGAACGCACCCGAGAACGTGCTTGCGATTTCAATCGACACGTTCGCTTTGAGCGTGAACGATGCAAAGCGGAGTTCTCTGAGCAAGGACACGTTTTGCTTGTTTGCAATGAAAATTGCGTTTTCGCTCGTGCCGTCCGCAGTGCCGACAAGCCAGCTGGACGAGCTTATGGTGTACTTGCCATTATTGACACTCAAAGAATACATCAATAGATATACGGAAACCATATCTCTCAAGCGTTTGCTTTGGCGCGGATTGGCGTTTTGACCGCTGTCGGCAAACGTTTCTTTGATGACGTCGTATGTACCCGACTCGGACGTGCCGTTTGAATAAAGCGAGTTTGAACCGAGCATCAACTCATCGTAAGTCTTTGCATTGTCATGATTTACAAACGTAATCGAGCTTCCGTTTCTTCTCCACACCGCATTTTGGAGGTGGTAGGAATTTGTCACGTTCGTGTTGGTTTGCGAGAACGCTCCGACGTTGCAGTTTGCGTCTATTTGCATAAGCGACACGACGTTCGACATGCCCTGTTCGGATGAACCAACCACACCGCCGACTTTTGCATTTGCGTTGCTCACGGTGATTGAACCGAGAACGATTGCGTTTTCAACGGCTCTTTCGCTTATGCCGAACAATCCGCCGACGCTTTGATCCGTCGAACCGGTGACATTGATCGAGCCGTGGAAGGACACGTTTTTCACACTCTTTTCGGTTAAAGCATCCGCCGCCGCAAGCACTTTGCCCGCGATGCCGCCGACGTATTTTGCATTGCCGTTGATGGTTACGTTTCTCAAATGCAGGTTTTTGACAATGCCGTTTGCGCCGATGATATCGAACAAACCGACGTTTTCTTTGCCGTAGCCCATAATATTGAGATACTCGATGACGTAGCCGTTGCCGTCAAACGTACCGTCAAAGCCCGTCACGTCGCCTGCTTCCTCTGTCTTTGCCGTGGACACGAACAGACTGCCGTTGATCGTTGCGATCTTGCCTTCAGCCGCTTTGAGAACGTTTTTGAGATATGTTCCGTTGCCGCTCCACGTTGAAGTTGTCGTTTTGCCGTCATCACCTATCACCGTGAAGAACGTATTGAGGATGGATATATCGCTTTCTGTAAACTTGCCGACTATATCTTTGGTAAGTTTATACGATGCCGGGATAAGTCGTTCCGTCGTAGTCACATAGTAGCCCCAAGTGTTTGCGGGGATATTGTCTTGTGCGTTTGCCTCGATATTGAGGAATACCGAATAGCCTTTTGCTTCCAACTCGGTAAAGTATTCGTCCCACGTCGTTGCCTTTGAATCGGTTATAGGCGTGTCTTGCGGAAGTTTGAACTCGCCCTTGTCATAATCGTCCGCACTTACGACGCTCACCCACTTGTAGCCCGAAGATACGATCTTGATAATTTCAAGATTGCCGGGGTTCTGGCTTGCCGTGTAATAGAAGGACGCTATGAGCAAGCGGGCAAGCGAGTTGATTTCGTATTCATCTCCCGTGGACACAAAATATGCAATGGTCAACGTCGGTTGATTGCTCAAACGATAGTTGAGATCCATACCGTTTGTCGGATCGACCTTTGCGCCGAGGCGTTCGCTGTTTTGAGAACCTCTGATCGTCGTATAGCCGCGATATTCTCTCTTCGTGTAACCCTCCTCGGCAGTATGGTCTTTGCCGTCCGCATACATCCAGCCGTTTGACACCTTGATTTTGGCATCAGCCTTATCCATATCTTTGTTCGTGCCGGTTATAGGCTTCCAATCCGTATTGTAGGTGTTGTCGTCGTTTGCGTAGCTTTGCGCAGTGTCGGAGTACTCGACACGCACGGATTTGACGGTGATTTCAATTTGAATACTCGCCGCTCCGCTTGCGTTCTTATTATTCTTCGAATCTCTCGAATCGTACACGGTTACGCTTTGTATTGCAGCCGCCGTACTGTCGCTTTCGCTATACTTGTTGCCGCCTTCTGCGGACGAATCGTAAACGTTGAACGTATAGTTTGCCGCATCCGTACCCGTCATCGTGAATACGAGTTTCTTGAAATACGTGCCTGCCGACGCTTTCTTGAACGTACCGTCGGCGTCTTTGTATACGTCGTTGACGTATTTCGAGAAATCAAAGTAATTTCCGCTATTGCTGTTGCGCGTGTTGTCAGCCTCTTGATATCGTGCAACAACGTTGATATTGTCGCTGCCAAGAACACCGCTCACTGTAAATCCTTCGCCCGTGCGATAGGTCTTGCTGCGTCCTTTGCCGGTTGCACCCTCGGCGCCACCGTAAAACTCGTCGTCGGTATACGTTCTAGTCGCCTTGCCACTGCGCAACTTGTCAAGCGCAACCCTTATATGCGCCGGCGTGATTTGCCCGACGTTTGGCACTGCTTGCGACGTTGCCGTGCTCGCATCCAATTCATAATTGGTATTTGTTGCCTTAAATGTATATGCGAAATTAATCGTCTTCGTATAACCGTTGCTTACGTTCTTGTTGTCATACAACATTTTGATGCTAAACAAATCGTCGTTACCGCTTGCACCAAAATTTGTTGAATACACTGCAAACGTAAAGTTGTTATCCTTGACATTTTCATTTGCATCGTACACTTTATTTGCCGTACCGCCGTTATAGCGGATGCCGACCTTCGATTTCACAATGGTAAACGAATCGCTTGTAAACAATTTGGGAGTATAGTTTCCTACAACCGAATCCACTCCCTCGTTGGTACCGCTCACGGACGAAAGTTCCGCCTTTGTCGTATACGAGCCTGCGTTGACACCGCCACCCGACAAAGTAAACGTCAGCACGTCGTTGCCCAAACCGCTCTTGACGCTATTAGATGTCATTGCGATTGCCGTACCGTTGACAGTAATACTCTTGATTGTTATATTTTGGTTATTACCCGTATATACAAGAGTCGGATAATTCCACTCGATAGCAATCGGACAAGCATTAATAGTATAGTCCGCCGTAGAATTTGAGCTATCAAACTTATAGTTGTTTGACGTATCGGAACCTGTGCTCGTTCCTTTTGCACGTCTTGCAACGATCTTTCCGTTTGTTCCTCCGACTTTTATTTTGTACGTGCCGGCATTTACCAGCTTACCGCTTTCATATGCCGATCCGCCGTCTTTCTCGATCGAATATGTAAGAGTAAACGTATCGTTCTCATACGTGTACGTACCGTTGCTTCCGGAGATACCGACAATCGTTATCGTTGGCGTAACTGCCGTGCCGTCATATGTTTTGTCGCTACCCAAACTAAATGCGCCCACTTTGACGACATACTGTTCAATCGTCCAACTTAAAATTTTTATAGACGAATCGTGAAGTTTGTAATTGGTGTTGCCTGACAAAGCGAACGATACCTGATAAGTGTTTGCATCGGCAGTAAATATGTTCGCAGATTGACTATACTTATTCTTGAATGTCCGAGTCTTGGATACGCTACCACTTATTCTAATATCGATTGAATCGTCAGCGAGCAAGCCTATCTCGTTGCCCTGCGAGCCTTGATTTACCGAAACAGTGTCAAGTCCTTGATGTTTTGTGTTATACGTATAACCGCCACTTCCTATTTGCGCTGTTTGCGTCACGCTTATCGTAACAGGACGCTGTTTTATCGTATATGTATATGATGGAAGTTCGTCGGGATCATGGGCGCAGTTTGCTTCTTCGGCAACATGATCTTTGCCTTCTATAAGCGCAACTACATACTTGTCGGCATCTGCCTCTGTTGTAAAAGTCCACGTTACTGTCTTTTTGACGTCATTGCTCGATGTCGGAATATCCACTTTGGAGAATTTCGCCGTGTCTTTCACAGCAAAGAATCTAGTCAAGAACTCTTCAAAGTTGGAAATACCGCTAAAGCTCGGATCTCCTGCCGCAGAAGCAGTAAACGTCACGGTTATTACGGACGTCTTTTGATTGTAGACTTTTTTGTTATTGGCTGAAGTCAAGTTGCTGGATATACTGATAGTTGTTTTAACGATGTGATACTCGTTCTGTCCTTTGACAAATGACAATTCATAGTTGCCTACTCTATACTTATTCTCGCCGACTTTTCCTGCGTTGAATTCGATATAGTAGTCTCCCAACGTTCTTACGGTTGACAAAGTTATTGTGATTGTCTTGTTTACGCCATCGGTTTGTGTGGCCTGAACAACCGAGCCGTTTGTAAAGTTGATGTTATTTTTCAATCCGCCGGAATCGTACATGTTCTCGGTTTGTCCGTTTGAATGGAATACAGGATTAAATTGGGCAAGCTGCTTAAAGCCGTCCTCGTATACAAAACCTGTTATTTTCCATACTGCGCCGTGCGTGCTGGTATTATCGAACGCATGCGATCCACCCGACGTTCTTTCGAGCCTCAACTCGGCAGGACTGACAGTAAAGTTACCCGTGGCTTCTTCGTTCTTAATCGTATATCTCGGTTTTGCAACCACATCAGATGTGTTGATCGTCACGGTATACGCTTTTGCTTCGGTAAACACAAGATAACAATTCAACACCTGAGTATTCAATCCGTCGGTTTGTTCTTCGGCAATAAACATCGTATCGCTGTCTTTCATCGCTTCGGACGGTATCATTCCGATTGAACTCAGTGTTATACCGCTTCCTGCTTTGCTGGGCTTAAATACAGTGCCGTCCCACGTAAATGTCACAACTATATCGTTACCAACCGAAACATCGAGTTTTATCGGGACTTGTTTCCCTCTGTTAGGCGCAATGTTTGAAATTGACACGAACATATCATACTTGTTTTCTCCCTCGGATCCGTTTGAATCTTCGCCGTATTTTCTATTTGTCGCAACTTTAAACATTGCCGAAAGTTCACGTGCTTTAATTGTCCATTCAAGATCATCGATACCGCCGACAATTCTTGCTTTTCCTTTGCCGTCGAAGAAGTATATCTTAATTGTGGATTTGTACGTGTTCGGATCGGACATCGCCGTCGTTGCAGTCGTACCGTCAACGCTCGTGGACGTGGTGTAGAAATACTTATTCCTGTATGTTTCATCATATACAGTCGTTTCATCGGGCGTTTGTTCGAGAAGCCCGACGCCATCCATACCTACAACCGCATTTCGAGCATAACCGTTGTAAGTCAAATCCGATCCTTTTGTTATTTTTCTGTAGAACACCGCGACGTTTTGTGCTTGACGTTTGTTGCCCGCCGCGTCCTGATCGTTGGTTTTGACGCTTATAAAGTAACCGTTGCGCGTATCGTCAAATTCCACTTGCGGTTTAACCGCCTCATTTGACGTTGCTGTATACATATAGTATTGACTGTTCACTTCTGCCGCCGTGGCGGTTGCGTAAAGCGTAGACAGTTGCGGAGAACCTCCACCGTAAACTATATTCGATTTAAGATCCGTCTTGTCGAGTCCCTTCTCACGCTCGCTTGCGGTGTATGCGTCGGCAATGCGTTTCCAGTATTGCAAATCGGAATTTGTGGAGTGTGAAGTGTTGATTGTTCCGAGTCCGTTTGCGCCGTCTGCATCGTTTGCATACAGGAAGAACCAGCCGGTTATTGCTTTGCCGGTTGTGAAGCCGAGTTTGGACAAATCTTTTACGTCATACGTGGCTATATCGCTGTTTGCGTAGCCTTTAACCCAGTACGACGTGCTTGCGTCGGTGTCGGTTTTTGCAAGACCGATAATACCGCCCACGTTCTTCGAGCCTGTGAAGGTGCCTTCTATTGCGTATGCGGAAGTTATGACGGTGCCTATGCCGTCGGTCGCGCCTACGATACCGCCGACGTTTTCGCCGCCCTTGACGGTGGTGTTGTAGGCAAGCATATTGCTTATATTCACGTTTTCTGCAAGAATAATGCCGACAATGCCACCGACGTTGTTGATGCCATTTGCGGTGACGTTGCCGTTTGCGTAGTAGGTATTTTTGTTTTGCTCGGTGCCCCAGCGCACATTCTTACCGATGACGCCGATTGCGCCGCCGACGCCGCCCCAACCTGTTGATTTGTTTGTTGCTGCATCTTTAGCAACAGAAATCGCATTGGAATCCGGATTTGCCGTGAGCTCTCCCGAAGCCTCAAAGTGAGTGTTTTCCACCTTGACGTAATCGTCGGCGAGCGTAATGCCGACACCGGTAAGAATAGTTTCAAGCGGAGTAGGCACGCCGATGAAACCGACCGAGCCACCCACGGCGTTGACCGCTGCGATTGACAAATTGCCCGAACTGTTGACAAATTGCGCGTATTTGACGGGTCCTGCCAGCACGCCGATAGAGCCGCCCACAAAGCCTGTTGCAGTGACTGTGCCGGTGTTCTTGAAATTGACGGTATGGCCGTTGTCTACGCCCTCGATTTTGCCCACGAGTACGCCGATTGAGCCGCCCGCATAGTAGCCGGTTGCAGTGACTTGGCCGTCATTGACAAACAATGTTGCAACATTATTCTTTGCGGTGATTGTGACGTTCTTGCCGACGTAGCCGAGCGAACCGCCGACGAACTTACCGCCCGAAACGTTGCCGCTGTTGGTGAACGTACCTGCGATTGCGCCCTTGCCCGAATCCTCGGTGCGAAGTGCGGACGGAGAGTCGAGTTTGCCGACCACGCCGCCGACGTAGTCGCCCGTGCCCGTGACGCTACCCGTATTGTTTATTGAAAGGTTCTTGATTTCGTTTTGTTGTTCTTCCGAGAGCGTAACGCCGCCGATTGTCGTGTCTGCCTCACCGCCGCCCGTGGTGAGCAAGCCGTCGTTGAGTCCGATGATGCCTCCCACATTGTTTGCGCCTATGATTGCGCCGTTTTGTTCGATTGTGCCCTTGACGATATCGATGGTTGCGTAGTCATTGTCTTGAGTATTCTCATCATCGCCCTCGTTCTTGCCGACGATACCGCCGACGTTGTCGCCCGATCCCGTAACGGATGCGGTGATTGTGATTGTCAGCGTACCCGATTTATACGGCTTTGCGTTTGCGACGTTCGAGCCGATGTTGAGGGTGCTTCCCGAGTTGTTCACGCCGATAAAGCCGCCGACTTCGCTCGTACCTTTGATTTTGCCGCCGATTGTGATTTCGGTGCCGTTGAGCGCGCCGACCGTTGTATTTTCAAGTTTATCCGTCGTATCTGCGAGAATATAAACCGTGCCGATATTCTTGCCGATGAAACCGCCGACGTTTTCGGCATTTTCGGTTGACATATTGGGAGCGACGTTGAATTTGCCTATAAACGTTGCCTTGTTCGTACGTCCTACAACGCCGCCGACGTTTGCCGCCGCCAGAGTTATGTTGATATTGCCACCGACGGTGACATTCGATCCCGACGCGAAGTTTGCGCCCGAACCCATATCGCCCACGATACCGCCGATACAACTTATTTTCGCATCGGAATCTTGCGACTTATTCGTTGCCTCAACCGAAACGGTTATTGTTCCGTCGAATGCCGAAGTGCCACTGAACGTGGTTGTAAGCGGACTTGTGTCGTCTTTAGAATCTTGCGTAAAGCCTACCAAACCGCCGATTGCCGTGCCGTGCTTGGGGCTTTCCTCAACACCGTTGCCACCGACGGCGATACGATCGATCGTGGTGTATGCTCCGACCGTGCAGGAGTCGATATATCCGCCCTTTGCGTTGGACATACCGCCTGCGATACCGCCAAGACTATGCTCGCCCTTTATGGACACCGCGCCGCCAACACCGACTTTGCAACCGGTGATGAATGCCGCAACATATTGCGAACCATAGCCGAGAATACCGCCGATTTGGCTTGACGTATTTGCGCTGCTTGCGGCTTGAATGACGGCTTTATCCACCGAGCAACCCTCGATACGCACGGTGTTGCTCTTTCCGCTTGCACCTGCGTCACCACCGACATAACCGAGAACACCGCCGATGTTGCTCTTTGTTGCTACAATCATACCGGCAAATGCCGCTCTATCGCCCGTGGTGGTTGAGATATTGACCGTGCAACCCTTGATGATTGCAGAAATACCCGCTTTGTATTCACTGCCTTGCTTGGGATCAGTCAATCCGACAATTCCGCCTGCGTATGTGATATCGGAAGCGATATGCGTATCATCATTTTTACCATATGCTCCGATTGCAGTCGTTCCGCTCACGGCGCAATGCTCTATAATCGAGTCACCTGTCATATATGCGACAACACCGCCTGCAACGGATATGTCACTGTTATTGTACGAGAACGACCAGATATTGCTTTCTCCGCCGACTTCGATATATCCGACATAGGCGTCTTCTATATGGCCGAACAAACCTGCATATGCTCCGCCGTTGGTTTTGCCTGTCATTATACGCAAGTTGTTGATTACGGTATTTACCGGTTTGTCGGGTTTGTCGTTGTCTACTTGTTTGCCGCTGATACTGCCCTTGAACACATTGCCGTTTCTACCGATAGAAAGCATGTTCTGCACTTTGAACGTTGCGTTGTTTGCCCAATCGTTTACATAATTGTAAGCGCCGTCATAATAATACGTGCGACCAACCCACGTCTGATACGCATTGTTGGCTGTGCTATTGTTATCGTCTTTGCAAACCGCGCCTTGCTTGAACAAATGATAGCTCTTGCCGATTTGATTGTACGTTGTACCGTCTGACGAAGCCATGTATGCATAATCTGTATCTTTGATTTTTTGTCCGCCCGAATTTGACTCGTTGGTTGTCGGCATATTGATAGCTTTTGCAACATCAGAGGACAAGTTTTTGTCAAGTGTAATGTTGTTACTGCCGTTGGCAAACTCTATATATTTGTCAGCAAATGTATATCCCAAACCAACAAGTGTTTGTACCCCCATAAGGTCAATGCCGTCTCGGATAACATAGGGGCTGTACTTTTCGCCTGCTTTTTGAGCCTTGTACTCGCCATAAATATCCTTACCAAAGTTCTGCGAGTTCATGCTCAAACCGTTGTAGGTGTCAACTGCGAAAACGGCAAGTTGAGGCAAACAACCATAAACATATACATAACCGCCAAGAGTACCGTTTTCATAATCTGTTGTACCCTGTGCGCCGATTGTTGCAGTGCTTGCATCGCCAAATCCGTTGGTAGGCGCAACCGTACCATTTACACCCGTGTACGCTGTCAGATCTGCCAGTGAATTAAGTGTTGTACCTGTACGAACCAACGCTACATCCGGTGCCGTTCCGCTTCCTCGAGTGCTATTCCACCCATCAAAATATGCAGTATCACCAACGAGAAGTTGATTTTTTACACCATAGCAATCATTGGCCTTAATATTATTTGATTTGCTTTGTTGATAACCAATTATATCGGCACTATATCGGCATTCACCTTGGGTACCATCAGACCTTTCTTTTGTTGCTAAAAGACCGACATTATAGCAATTGCTTACTTCTGCCTTTGCTTTGGACTTGCCTACACCAAATGTATTGTTAGTGTTTGTTGTGACTTCGGCAATGATACCGCCAAGGTGAGAGTGCCACGCAAGTTCCTTACCAATACATCCATATGCTGTAATGTCACCGACATTGTAACAATAATCAATTTTCACGTTGCCTGAAACGCCCAGAATACCGCCTGCCTCGGTGCCGTTCCAGTTGGTACCACTTCCAAAGAGTGGGATCCATTTTATACCACCATATCCGTGACCAGGGTTGGTTGTGTTTTCATATCCAACGAAAATCTTACCCGTGTTATAACAATAGGCAATTTGCGATTCATAAATAGTTTCTGTTTCCTCTGGCTTGTTTTGATCCGGAATCGACCCGATTATACCTACAAGACCGCCTGCAACGTTTCCCAATGCTCTAATTTCACCTGAATTGTAGCTTGCATACATAAACATTTGAGTATAAATATCTACTTCGCCCACAAGTCCGCCAACGCGAGCCCAAACATTTGCTGCTCTATATTGTTGTTTTTCATTTCCATAATAATTATTAAATTTATTGTATTCAAAAGACCTAATTTTGCCGATATTTGCACAATTGTTGATTGTCAGCACCGACTTGCCACCCGATTTTGCATAATTTGTGACTCTGCCGACAAGCCCTCCGACCTTGACTGCACCAGTAATATCACCAAAGTTTGTACAACTTTCAATTGTTACACTGCTTGTTGCAAACGCAATAAGGCCTCCTGTTCCATACTGATAGTCGTCTTGGTTGCCCATATCTTGCGTACCAGGATTTTTCCATTCAGACATCTGATATGATGTGATATCGCCTTTGTTTACGCAACCGATTAAAGTTATTGGGGCTTGCAAAGTGCTACAACCTGCAATACCTGCAATTGTGCGCAATCCCTGTATAGTCGCCGTATTTGTACAATTTTCGAATTTGATTGCACCAAAAGGCTTGCCAACGAAACCAGCAACATCATATGCACCGTTATTACAATCTACAAACGTTTCAAATGAGCCATTCATTGTACCAACCACAATTTTGCCCGCAACTGTCAAATTCTTAAAACTAGTCTGAGTTGCGCTTGCCGAATCGGTGATTGTGGGATCACCAGCATTTGGAAATGCGCTGATGCGATTCTTAAAATCTTTGTCTGGATCGTTGCCAATATCAATGGTAATCGTATTTCCATTGCCGTCAAAGTGCCCTTTGAATGACGGTGTTGTTGCGCCTTGTACACCATCTACCGTCACTATCTTAACTTTCTCACTGCCTTGCGAGATGTTGCCTGCAAAATTGTAGCCCATGTTGGAATTTGCGTTTTTGGGGTCTGCTTCGCTATAGCTGTTTGGCGTGCTGACAGACGCGAAATTGTGGTTGACCTTTGTTCCTTTATGCTCTGTCTTTTTTTCTATTGTGATATTTTTCAGCAGTTTTACATACTTTCCTTCATAATCGTTTGCACCCGTATAAATGCTCCACGCAAAGTCGTTCCACTCTTCTTGACTGCTGATAGTGAGCGGATTTTCAGCACTGCTGCCGGGAATGATCTCTCCTGAATCATATTCACCACCAATACGGTTGTTCGGTTCGACATTGCCAGTACCGATACTTATATAGTGCCCATCACCGTCATAATCAAAATAAATGTTCGCTTTGATATGCGTGACTTGATACGTTGGTTTTGTTCCTTCAGTTTCATAGATGGCTTGTGTAACTTCAACATGATATCTTTCATCATTTGACGGTTTCACGTAAGCATTTTTAACTTTCTCTTTTGCTGGGTCATCATTGCTTGTTGTGCTTTGCGGAACGTTTACAAATTTGATATCCACAACGCAAATTTGCATGCATGTGCCGCTCGCCATATCCAATTTGATTGTCAACACGTTGTTGCTGTTGTCAAAACCTTTGAAACTCTCTTTGTTTGACGTTTCTGTGTCGCTTCCGCTTGCATTATAGAATACGAGTTGTCTTTGGCTCGGAACATTGACGGCAAACTCAAGCACACCCGCCGTTCCGTTTTTAGTGATACCTGTAAATTCGCAAAGTTTGGCAAATGCTGGATAAGAACTTCCGTTGGTGGTTACAATGGCTGTGTCCACAAGGATATATTTGCCATATGTGTTTTTGCTGACGGTTTGATATGTCGCGCCTGATTTTGCAATATAGAACGTCCAGCTCGATTCGATTGTCGGGTTTGTACCGCCACCGAGCAAGCCGCCCTTCGTGTTGGATGTTTTTTCGAGATTGAAGCCTGTGGAAACACTGTTTCTGATGGTTGCGTTTTGCGTTTCGCCCACAAGACCGCCCACATACTCACTGCCTTGATACGTGTCGGTGCTCGCCGTGATTGCGCTGCCGCCGTTGGTTACGACGCAGTTTTGCACGTTGCCGCTGCCCATATATCCCACAAGACCGCCCACGCGCGTTGCGCTTTGGCTGTTTGTGTTGAATCTTGCTTTTACAACGATATATTGCAAGTCGTGTTCGAGGTTATCCACGAGGTAGCCTGCAATTCCGCCTGCGTAGCTTCCGTTGATAAAGATGTCGCTGCCGCCGCTGTATATGTTGAGTTTTGAAACGTCTATTGCACTGTCTTGCGGAGTGTTGCGCAACACAAAACGCACTTTTGCGCCGCCGTAGCCTGCAATACCGCCGACGTAACTTCCGCTCACGGATATGCTTGCGTTGTTGACAAGTCTGCCTTGCGCCGTGATACCGTTGCTGTCAACCGTGGGAGCAAGACCGAGCGTCGTGCTTGCATTGCCGCTTCTTACACCCGTGGTGAGCACTTTGTAGAGGATAGAATCCGTGTCCGATTCAAACGAGCTTGCAACGCTTGTGCTAAGATCTCCGAGCGCGCCGAAAATACCGCCCGCATAACTCGTCGCATAGATTGTCACCGAGTTTACAAGCGATATGCCGTTGCCGAAAATCGTCGTGCCCGTTTCCCAATACACGCCTGCTTGCGAGGACACGTAACCCACGATGCCGCCCACAAAACTGCCAAGCGGTTTTGCCGCCGTGCCGAACGTCTTTTGCTCGTCCGGGACGCTGTGCGTGATGGTGTGCGTACCGCCCGTGAGGAAAGTGCCGTCGTTTTTGAGTTGATATTTTGCTTCAATCGTTGCGTTTTTGCCCAAAACGCCTGCAATTCCGCCTATAAACGACGGAGTATAATTACCCGTATCCAGCGTGACGTTGCTCGTTGTCCAGTCGGTGTTGAAGAGGATGCCAACGCCCTCTGCATAGCCCACAAGACCGCCCACGACTTTCGCATTGCCGGACGCTGATTTCTCGTTTAACTTTTGCAAAATGACTTTGACGTTGCCGACTTTAAAGTTGTCGCTTGCGTCTTTGTCGATTACGATTGCCGTATATTTGTCGTTTGTTGCGTTTTGGTGATATCCGTTGCCTATAAACGCGCCGAACAATGCTCCGACGTATTCGATACCGCCAACAACGATAAGGTTTTGCTCCTTTCCGTTGTTGTTGAGTTGCGGAGCGTACGAAATCGTCGTTGCGCAAGACGACGTATCCATCCAGCCTGCAATACCGCCCACGTACTTGATGCCCATGACGTCGGTTTGATCTGCCGGCGTGACGTATCTTTGTCCTGCAACGCTTCCGCCGATTTGATTTTGATTGCTGACGATCCACTTGCCGACGATACCGCCCACGTACGTTTCGCCGCCGACGTTTGCCGACGATACGGCTTCGGAACTTTCAATGGTAATTCTTTCGCCATAACCGACGATACCTCCGACGTAGTTTTCGCCGCGCACCCAGCCGCCGTATGCCAAGACTGAATTGTATAAAGTGGAATCAACCGCACAACCTGCAATGCCGCCCACGTATTCGATGCCGACGATACCGTCGTTGTCCGTTATGGAAAGTCCGCCATTGCTTGCAACTTTGAGATTGCTTATCGTTGCGCCGTTCAGATATCCGAACAAGCCGACGTAGTTCGTTCTCGCGCCGTCAACGTTGTAGAAACTGCCGACGTTGTAAACGTAGGTTATCGTATTGTCGCCGCCGTCAAACGTCGCGCTGAACGGCAATTCCGTTTGATTTTGCGTTGACCTCGTGCCGATGGGCAAGAAGTTGTAAACACCGTCCGTGCTGATATAACCGCTCATATCGATGTCGGCGGTGACAAGGAAATATGCGTCCTTATAATCTCTGCTCGTTGCCTTTGCCGTGTTTTGCGGAGCAATACACACCCCTGCCGTAACGGTATTTTGAATCGAGTTCCACGCCATACCGCCGTTGACGATCTGGCTGAGGCGCAACAAATGTTCGGGTGTGCTTATGACGTACGGATTGTCTTGACTGCCCCAATCCTCATCGCTTGGCGACTTGTCCTTTTTCCAACCGAAATCGCTGAACATCGCAGTGTAATATTTGGTGATATTTCCGCTGAAATTGCCCGTGCCGCTTGCCGTCACGTTGGTGTCTACAACAGGATCGGCTTGACTCACCACGTTCACGAATGTGCCAAACGTATTGTTTGTATCAAGCGTACCCACGGTGTATTCCGTGCCTTGCGTGAGCACGGCAACCGTGCCGTTGTTATACTTGACGTACAGCACAAAGTTTGCATGAGCATAATTATGACCGCTGTACACAAGCACTTGTTGCACGCCTGTTTGCGCCGATTGCAAGGGATAGAACCGCATATCGGCATAACTTTGGTTGCCGACGTTTACGTTTGCAATGCCTTGATTGCCGACAATCAAATTCGTTGTTCCGCCAAACCACACGTTGTTTTTATTAAAATCCGCCGCCAAATCAAACGGCACAATCTCCCAATTATATGTATAAGTGGTTTGACTGTTTGACATGTTTGCGTTGGTTTGAGTTGTTTTAATGCCGTATTTTGCATTGTCCGTTTCAAGGTTTGCATTGTTATTTTGAATTGTGCAATACTTTGATACGATTTCAACTTCATAGTCTCTATCTGATATCACGACACTGCTTGAGTACTTTTCTGCCGCAGCTTGATTGTTCGCTTGTGTTAAGGTGTAATGCGAATTTTCAAGCACGCCGTCAACAGTAATAGACAACATTCCCTGTATGTCTTCATTATATTCAAATCTATAGAAGTCGGCATTGCTTCCGTTCACATATTTCCAAGTCCAAATATTTGTGATTGTAACTTTCTTTTTGGTGATTTCATATTGTACACCTGTACGCACACCGACAACTTTTTCATCAATTTTCACAGTGACGGTTGTATTATACACGTCAACGTCGTTCGGAATGACGTCGCCATATTTGTTGCCTTTGTATGCAAACTGCACCGCATATACACCGTTGTTGGCTGACGGCATATGCACGTCGTCTCTTGTCAAACCTTGTTGCTCGCCGTTATACTCGTCGGCAGTTGTGTCGATTTGGATCTCAACGATACTACAACGCACGTCACTGCCAAAATCCGCGCCATACCACACTTTAACATCGCCACTCGTATTATTTACAGCAAATCCACTGGTTTTATCGGGCTTTACGTATGCGGTATCATTCCCGTTGTCGGAGTTAAAATAACTATTTGTCGGCACATTGCCCGACACGCTGAATCCGACTATATCCTTGGAAACAATTTGCTCCCATTCAGTATCGTGCTCACTCCCCTCTTGTACAAAATACGGCTTGAACGTCATTCCGGTCGCAATAGTCAAAGCATTACCTGCATTTGTGTATGTCCTATTTCCCGTGTCTCCGTTTTGCGCATTTGGCAACTTCCAACTGTTGCTGACACTGCCATCTGTTATCTCACCACAAATAAAATCTAGTTTGGCTCCAGAATTGTTCCATATGCCGACAATCATACCATTGAAATAACAATGGTCGATTGTTGCATTCTGCAACTTACCGACGATACCGCCGACTTGATTGGAGCCTGAAATACTTGAATTTGCAAGACTTGTGCAGTATGAAACGTTTGAATTTGTATAGCCGACTATACCGCCAAGGAAGTCACTGTTATCGCCACTTGCCGATATATTTCCGCTATTGTAACAGTGCGAAATTGTCCCATATGCAACACCGACGATACCGCCAACATATGCGCCATTGGACAAACCGCTAGGCGTACCTGCTTTATTGTATTCGCTTGTTATATCGGCATTGTTTACGCTGCTTGTTATCGCCCCTCTCAAAAGACCGACAAGACCGCCCACAACATATCCGCCTATGACGTTGGCATTGTTGGTGAAATTTTTCAATGTCACAGTCCAGCCTTCTTCAACGCTTCCGACAAGACCGCCAACGTTGGATGCACCCTTGACGGATTCACCGCTCATAGTGCATTTTTGAGATTCTTTGTTGCCGTCAAATGTCAAATTTCCCGCAACGCAACCAATAATTCCGCCGACGTTTGATAAACCTTCAACAGAGTTGTTGTTTGTCAAGCCATAGATAGGTTCTACGCTATGCGTAGTATTTGTTATATAATATCCAAGCACGCCGCCTGTTTTGTCTTTGCCTTGTACTTGTGCATTGTTGGTCACATCCTTGAGAGTGGAATAAGATATCATATATCCTACAATACCGCCGCAGTTTTCTCCCGAAGCCTCGACCGTAGCGGAGTTTTGCACATTTGAAATACCCCCCCAGTCGAGCATACCTGCAATTCCGCCGACGTTTTTCACACCCTTGACTGTGCCGTGGTTTTCGCAATTTGAAGCTTCGGTGCCGAAGTTTTTGCCGACAATTCCACCTGCGTTTTCGCCTTTCCCCTCCACAGTTGCGTTGTTAATGCAGTTTTGGATGATTGCGTCTTGCGCCCAACCTGCAATAGAACCGACGTTGCTCTTGCCTACAAATGAACAACTATTGTCCAAAACAATATACTCAAGTGTAGTACTAAGTTTTTCAATCGCGCGAACATATCCAAACAAGCCCACGTTGTCCGTTGAAGCGAGATTGATCGTCAAGTTGCTTATAGACCTATGTTGCTGCGATGTATCTTCAATCGACGTAACACCGCTGACGTTGCCTTCAAAGAAATAGGTCTTATCCTTGCCGATAGGGGCGAAACCGCTGCCATTCATATCAAGGTCATTGACAATGACAAAATAGCAGTTTTTATATGTTCTTGTATTGTTGTTCACAACATGTTTGTATTGGTTATTGTTATAAATACTGTTTACAATCTGCGTTGTATCCGCATTGTACGGTGTCTCGCCGTTGACGATTTTAGACAAATTGACAAGATGTTGAGCGGTTTTTATAACAAACGGATTGCCTTGACTTCCCCAAGGATTATTGACAATATCCGTGGTGCCTTTCACGCCAAAGTTACCCTCTCGCATTGAAATGGTAAATGTCCCATTTTGAAAATCGTAATTGTAAGTAACGTCATTGCCGGCCGCATCACGTATTTCGCCGGTCATATTGATTGTGACTTCTTTTTTCGCATTGGGTATTGCGCCGTACATAAAATCATACGTAAGTTCATTCGAATAAGTGCAAGTAAAAATGTGTCCGTTCAATAAGCCCTCGTCGCCGCTCATCGTCTGAGGAACAGGATCATTTGTCGGCGTCTCGCCATAATAATAGACTTTATTCCAAAAACTGATTTTGCGCTGTGCGATCGTCCAATGGTTATTTCGCACTTGTCTGCCTACAACAACGTATGTATTTTCTCCGACTTTCATCGTCACTTCGGTGACAATGTCATACTCACCTGCGTCAATAAACTCGCTCTTTGCCAATGCGTTGCCATTGCCGCTCGTGAAATAGTAACTCTTCTCTTGAATATCTGCACCAACAACATCAGTCGTGACCTTTTGTCCACTGCCGTTATAGACAGTCTGCGTACTCGTCAGCGGAGCATCGATAGGGCTGATGCTGGCAACAAGATTTTTGTCACTACTCGCATTAAAATAAAATCTAGATACAAACGGCACCGTCTTTGCAACACTCGCTGTTGTGCTACCATTTATCGCCTCCACACCGGAATCGATATGGTTGGGCACCAACGCAACGGCGTTTGCAATGGTGTCATACACAAACAAGTATTCGTTATTTTTAATTTCATGGTCAGTGTTATTTGGATAAAAAACAAGCTGATCAATTCCCGTGATTTCGCTAAACGTGCCGCTTGTTACACCAGTGCTGATAATCGCGTCCCAGCCGTTGAGTACTGCATTGCCAAATGCAGGTTTCATTGCGACGTTGGCTTCGGAGTTGACCGTATATCCGTTATCATTAAATTTGGTCGTGGAAGGTGTTAAATTGTCTGCACTTGGCAATGTCCAACAAGTGCTTATCTTCGAGCTATCGCTGCCCGTAATATGTCCTATGGTTGAAGTTTTTTTATACAGTCCCTTTATCTTGCCTGCTTGATAGCTATATGAAACTGTGCCTGCCCTTTTGCCGACAATACCGCCGACATAATCCGAACCTTCAATCCAACCTCCATTATAGCAATATTTGACATTTCTGCCCGAACCCAAATAAGCCGCAATACCTGCAACCTGATTTGAATTTGCCCAATCTGATGTTGTCTTGACCGTGCCCGAATTGTAGCACTTTGCCACGTCTGCATAGCAATACCCTGCAATACCGCCGCTGTATGAGGCAGAATCCGCACCCAAATTATATGCTTTGCTCGAAGTGATGTTTCCGTCGTTACGGCAGCCCACGATAGAACCGTTTGCCGTATATCCGACAATACCGCCAAGACCGGCATGACCCGTGATTGAGGCAGTATTGTTACAATTGTTTATGATTGTTTTGCCGTTTGAAAAACCTACGATACCGCCAAGCCCCGAATTTGCGCTGCTTGACTCTGTTTTCACCGCTCCCGTATTGGTCACGTCGTTTATTGTGACTGTAGCATTGTCGTTTACGTATCCGACGATTCCACCGCCGCTTGTCCTTCCTTTACCGTTGGAAGATTGACCTGTCGTGGTTATTGTTGCTGAATTGTTGCCATTTGAAATGGTCAGCACACAATCTTGCGCAAACCCGACAAAACCACCTATTTGGTGTGTTCCTTTCACCGTTCCTGAAACATTGCAGTTGGTTATTGTTGTTGTGCCGTTCACAACCCCGACAAGACCGCCTGCCGAAGTGTTGCCCGAATCATTTGACACATTGACGGTCAAATTCTCGATATGCGCATTGTTGACGTAACCAAACAACCCTGAGTATTGTCCATTGGTCACCAACCCTTTTATCGTGCAACCATTGCCAAGCAACGTGCCTGCAAACTTTGTCGTAGAGTTTCCGATAGGCGTAAATGCTGTACTTCCCATTGCTATGGTCGTTGCGTTTTGTCCGCTAATTGATGTGTCTGGATCAATGTAATAATAAGTAGATGGTGAATTATATTTTTCGGGTGCTCGATTAGTGTTAATCACGGCACTTAAAATATCAAAATCAGCGCGTTTTTGTAATAGAAATGGGTTTTCTAAACTACCACTCCCCTGAAAAAATGTTCTATCAACAAATGTGAGTGTGACTACTATATTGTAAAATCCACTATCAATCGTAGAAAACCAACCGTCATCTTTTGCATCAGTGCAAATATTTACTTGTGTGGAATCTAAAACCGTAGTATCAAGTAGTGTAACATTAGTGTTTTGATCTTTACTTAATTTGCTCCAGCCAAATGAATAAAACTGTGTACTGCTGTCATTATATTGACCTCCACCATACCAGCCTCTACACCATAGCTGATCATTCTCACCATTTTGACCATATGTACCTGTTATCTTGATTTTTACTGCACCTAAACTGATTAGAGTTTGCATGTTTTGCGTAAAATACATTCTTAAATAATGGTCATCATCATGTCCAGATCCGTGCCATAACGCACCAGACCCTTTCGTATTCGCCACAACCTGAAAAGTTCCAAAGCCACTAAATGTATATGTTGCCGTTTCATCCGCGCTCGCCACGTTTGATTGGATAATGCCGTTTTGTTGCAGTTCGTTTTCAATGCCGAAAGCACCGGAGAGCGTGCCGGCAAAGACAAGGGCAAACAACAACGCAAGCAGCAAGCCGCTCGCCGTCCATTTGAGGCAGTTTTTCACTTGTGTTTGTCTGTTGTCCCTTGTGTTTTTCATATTTAAACTCTCCGTATATGCGCCCACGTCGCATTTTTTTTATATATTTTATAATATATATACATTCAAATCAATCGTTTTATTGGACAATCTGCAAAATTAATTCATTTTCGCATTTTCGCAAAGTTTTCCTTGACAGTTTTTCGCCAAAGGGTTTACTCTATATATACCCCCACTGGGTATATGATGTATACGAGGTAAAAGATATGGAAAACATAGAAAATACGCAAAATTGCTCGGCATGTCACTCGTGTTGCAACCGCCAAAAACACACTCCGCGCAGTGAGGAACAGCTCAAAGCACTCACATCGCGGCTCAACCGCGCAATCGGACAACTTGGCGGCATACGGGGCATGCTTGAGGACAACCGCTATTGCGGTGACGTGCTGATTCAGCTTTCTGCGGTGCAGAGCGCGTTGCAAAGTTTGGGATACGAGATTCTTGCCGAGCATATGAAGACTTGCGTTGTCGAAAACATCGAAGACGGCAATGTTCGGATCATGGACGAAGCGATTGATTTAATAAAAAAACTGAAATAACAGGCAAATTATGGAAAAACAAAAATTCAATGTATCGGGCATGTCATGCTCGGCATGCTCGGTAAGAGTGGAGAAAGTCGTGGGTGCGCTTGACGGTGTAAAAAGCGTCAGCGTGAGCCTTCTCACCAACTCCATGGTGGTCGAGTACAATCCGCCTCTCACCTCAAAAGACATATCGAAAGCGGTTGCCGAAGCAGGCTACAAAGCGACGCTTGCAAGCGACAAATCCGAAAAAAAGGACAAGATGAATCCCATTCTCGTCATGGTGATTCGCCTTGTGGTATCGATAGTGCTTCTCATACCGCTGATGTACGTATCCATGGGCGCGGTTATGTGGGACTGGCCGTTGCCGACATCCTTTAAGAACGATCCTATGGCGATCGCGATTTACGAAATGGTGCTTTCGCTTGTTATCATGGTTATCAACGGCAAGTTTTTTGTCAGCGGAACAAAGAGTCTACTCCACCGCGCGCCCAATATGGACACCCTCGTATCCATGGGCAGCGCAATATCCTTCATATACAGTGTCGCGCTGATGATACAGGCAGGCGTACAACCCGAGCATCTCGCCCACCTTGCGCACAACCTCTACTTTGAATCGGCGGCAATGATTCTTGCGCTCATCACCCTGGGCAAAACCCTCGAAGCGTACAGCAAGGGCAAAACTACTTCTGCAATCAAAGGACTTATGAACCTTGCCCCTAAAACCGCGCATGCGATTGTTGACGGCGTTGAAAAAGAAATTTCGGTATCCGATCTTCAAGAAAACGACTTGTTTGTCGTGCGTCCCGGAGAGAACTTTGCCGCCGACGGCGAAATAGTTTCGGGCGACACATCGGTCAACGAATCTTCCGTCACGGGCGAGAGCATGCCGGTTGAAAAAGCAATCGGTTCGCAAGTCATATCCGGCACGACAAACATCAACGGATTCGTCACGGTCAAGGCTAAAAAAGTTGGCGAAAACACCACCCTTGCAGGCATCGTAAAACTTGTCGAAGACGCATCGTCATCAAAAGCTCCAATCGCAAAAACGGCAGATAAAGTGTCGGGTGTGTTCGTACCAACCGTCATTTTGGTTGCATTGCTTGTTTTTGTCGTGTGGATAAGCGTGACCAAAAATATCGAAATTTCACTCAAACACGCCATCAGCGTTTTGGTGATAAGTTGTCCTTGCGCGCTCGGACTTGCAACCCCCGTGGCAATCATGGTCGGCAACGGCAAAGGCGCAAAAGCAGGCATACTTTTCAAAACCGCAACCGCCCTCGAACAAGCCGGAAAAGCAGATATCGTAGTGCTTGACAAAACGGGCACAATCACCAAAGGCACGCCCGTCGTCACCGATGTAAAAACGCTTTCATCATATTCGGAAAACGAACTTGTTTTGCTTGCCGCGCGCTTGGAATCGGGCAGCGAACACCCCATCGCGTCGGCAATCGTAAACCGCGCAAAACAAATATCAAACACCGAAATTTCCCCTGCCGACAGTTTTGAAAACTTGTCGGGACACGGCATAAAAGGCACTCTCGACGGTCTTACCGCCCTCATAGGAAACGCAACTTTAATGCAAAAAAACGACATGCTTTCGCCCGAAGCGCAAGAGGTCGGCAACGAGTTTTCAAAGCAAGGCAAAACTCCGCTCTTCTTTGCTTTGGACGGCAAAATCGTTGGTATAATTGCCGTTGCGGACGAGATAAAACCCGACAGTGCGCAAGCGATTTCCGCTCTCAAAAAACAAGGTTTGCGCGTGATTATGCTCACAGGCGACAACGCATTGAGCGCAAAAGCAGTTGCGGATAAATGCAGTGTCGACGCGGTCATTTCCGACGTTTTGCCGAGCGACAAAGACAACGTTTTATCTGCCCTCAAAAAGTACGGCAAGGTCATAATGGTGGGCGACGGAATCAATGACGCACCCGCACTCTCCCGCGCCGACATCGGAATTGCGATAGGCGCAGGCACGGACATCGCAATCGACAGTGCGGACATTGTGCTTATGAAGTCATCTCTTTCCGATGTAGCAAAAGCAATCAACCTTTCAAGACGCACCCTTCTCAACATCAAAGAAAACTTGTTCTGGGCATTTATTTACAATGTTATATGCATCCCGATCGCAGCCGGTGTGCTGTCTTTCGATCCTGTCAACATAACGCTCAATCCGATGATAGGAGCAGCGGCTATGAGCTTGTCAAGCGTATGCGTCGTCCTCAATGCGTTGAGGCTGAATTTGGCAAATTTGAACAAGGAATCCAAGCGCAAAAAACCGCCCGTAGACGTGGACGTAGAAGAGGTAAAAGCCGTCGTAAAAAATCGCAAAAATCAAAGCGAATCCGTAGCGACTTCACCGCAATCAACACAAACGGAAACCGCAATCGACTTCGCAAATGGCAATTGCTCAACAGACGAAAGCAACCGTCCCGACACGTGCGACGCCGCTCAAATCGAAACGGAAACAGACAAAAATAAAGGAGAATATATTATGCAAAAAACAATTTCAATCGAAGGCATGATGTGCATGCACTGCGTCAAACATGTAAACGAAGCACTCTCAAAAGTGGACGGAGTATCTCTTGTCGAGGTGTCGCTCGAAAACAAAAACGCAATCGTAACGCTCACAAAAGACGTTTCCGATTCCGCTCTCAAAGCCGCCGTCGAAAACGCAGGCTACGACGTGACGGAAATAAGATAATTTTTTCAACGACAAGCAAATTTTACCCAACAAAAAAAACGACGCCTTCCGCGTCGTTTTTTCTTGTTCGAAGCGTACTTATA
>ULJJ01005574.1_pt1 | contig 36735 bp, 32 predicted proteins | sample 1950881 | NCBI WGS metagenome assembly ULJJ01 (sample SAMEA4835472, study PRJEB28245) | human gut metagenome | biome: gut microbiome; material: fecal sample | place: Denmark | collected 2008
GATGGTGAGGCAGAGGAAGTTCCAGGAAAGGTATATCCTCTTCTCACTGAGACAAAGGGGCCTAATCCTATCGAGTTCGAAAACGGATATGTGGCTTATGAGGACCTTCCGGATGACCAGAAACATCTTCCCGGCGAGTCTTCATGGGGCAAGAGCGATGAACCTGGAGACGATGACTCTGAGGACGTTCCTGAGGTTACAGAGGACATCGACGATGACGATGACGACGATGATGATGATCTCAAATCTTCATACGATGAAGACAGCGATATCATCTATGACGGTTCAGAGGAATTGAGCCTGTAGTTTATCCGTCATGCGCAGGAAATTACTGGTAATAGCAGGGCCTACAGCCGTAGGCAAGACAGACTATAGCATTGAGACTGCACTTCGTTGCGGTTCACCGGTCATTTCATGCGATTCCAGACAGATTTATAAGGAAATGACTATAGGGACAGCAGTCCCGGATGCTTCGCAGCTTTCCGCTGTGAAGCATTATTTTATACATAGTATATCCGTCCTGGATGCCTATTCATCTGGACAGTTCGAAATCGATGCTCTGGCATTGATAGAAAAACTTTTCAGCGAAGGTCATGAGACATTGGTCATGGCCGGAGGCTCGGGATTTTACATTGACGCGGTCTGCAATGGCCTTGACAATCTGCCCGTTCCGCCGCCGGAACTGCGCGAGGAACTGACGAGACGAGTACGTGAAGAAGGGGTGGAAGCACTTGCGGACGAGCTGAAGAGACTGGACCCTGCTGCATGGAAAGCCATCGACATCAAGAACGGACAGCGCGTTGTGAGGGCACTGGAAACAATCATTGTTTCAGGAAGGTCGTTCACCGAGTTCAAACTTGCAGAACCGCGGAAACGGGACTTCGAGATAGAAAAAATCTGTCTGACAAGGCCAAGGGACGTCATCTATGACAGGATAGACCGTCGCGTCCTGCAGATGATCGACGAAGGACTTGTAGAGGAAGTGAGGGGTCTGGAAAAGTACCGGGACCTGCCTGCCCTGCAGACTGTCGGCTATAGGGAAATCTTCGGGTATCTGGACGGAAATTATTCTCTGGACGAGGCTATCAGGCTGATACAGAGAAACACACGGCACTACGCAAAAAAACAGCTGACCTGGTGGAAGCGGGACAATGCCATAAAGTGGATTGACCTGTAAACATCAGGCATAAGTCCAATCCGGACATTGTCAATGCCAGCCTGAATCAATCCCCCACTTTTATTTAATTTAGGCCAATTCTTATTTCATCAAATCGGGAAAAATTCGTATTTTTGCAGTTCATTGGCGAATTATGCAGAGGCCATAAATGAAAGCCTCTGGAGGTAGCCATGCAATTATTTGAATATTAAAAAGTTAGATAAAATTATGTTATTCTCTCTCTTACAGTCAGCAGGACTTGATACTGCCGGAATGGCAGCAGCTGCAGAGCAGGCATTGACATCACCTGCCGTACCTCATCAGGAGGAAATGCATCTTCTCGACATGGCCATGAAAGGTGGCTGGCTCATGATTGTGCTCCTCGCATTGTCCATCGTCGCCATCTACCTCTTCGGAAAGAAATGGTGGATGATCCATCAGGCAGGACAAATCGACAACAATTTCATGCGTGACATCCGTGACTACATCCACGAAGGCAAACTCAAGTCGGCACAGACATTGTGCGAAAGATTCGATTCTCCTATCGCAAGACTTGTGGAGAAGGGCATCTCCCGCATCGGACGTCCGCTTTCTGACATTCAGACTGCTATCGAGAATTGCGGAAACACTGAGGTAGCAAGACTCGAGAAAGGCCTGCCTATCCTCGCGACAATCGCCGGAGGCGCGCCGATGATCGGATTCCTCGGGACAGTGCTCGGTATGGTCCAGGCATTCTTCAACATGTCCCAGGCCGGCAACAACATTGACATTACTCTCCTTTCAAGCGGTATCTACACTGCCATGATTACCACAGTCGGCGGTCTTATCGTGGGTATCCTCGCATACTTCGGATACAACTATCTGACTTCCAACATTTCAGATATCGTATTCAAGATGGAGAACGCTACCATCGATTTCATGGACCTCCTTCAGGAGCCTGCAGCTGACGAGAAACAGGCAGCAGAAAATTAAGGATTATCGACAAATTCCATAGGAATGGCATACAAAAGACAAACGAAGGTGTTGGCTGATACCGCGATGTCGTCAATGACAGACCTCGTGTTCCTGCTCCTCATCTTCTTCCTTATAACATCGACACTGGTGAATCCCAATGCCCTGAAGCTCATGCTTCCGAAGAGCACAGGTCAGGTGTCAGCGAAAGCTACTGTCAGCGTTTCCATAAAGGACTGGCAGGATGGTTCTTATACATACCACATCAACGGAGATGAACAGCCTGTTCCTTTCGGTGAAGTGGAAGATGATCTTGTGGACCTTCTCCAGAACGAGGAAGACCCTACATTCTCCATCTATGCTGACGAAAGCGTTCCTGTAAAGGAAGTGGTATCCGTAATGAACATAGCCAAGAGAAACCATTATAAAGTTATTCTGGCAACACAGCCCGAATAAGGCTTACACATTGGCATACAATAAGATAAGGGACAATGAAGGAATATCAGGAAATACAGCGTAAAACAGAAAAGGGAGGAACAGTTGTTGCAGTGGTGACGACTGTCAGTTTCCATGCACTGCTGGTATTATTCGGCGTCAACAGTGGTCTGACATATCTTTCTCCCCCACCCCCTGAGCAGAGTTTCGTAATAGATTTCAGCGAGGAACAGGAAAAACAAGCCGTCAGACAGCAGAAAAGAGGTTCCGCACCGCAGGTGGAAGAACCGGACAGGACAAAGCCGATCGAACTGGTCCAGAAATCTGAAGCCCAGAACAAGGGGCACAAGGCGAATCTGGCACAGGAATCGACGGTCGATGATTTCGGAGATGTGGAAAAGTATGAGCCGCCGAGAGAGAAGCCTATCGAGAAGAGGGCGCTTTTCCATGCGGCAAATAACAACTCCGACAAGGACACGCTTGCTCCCCAGACAGCAGACAAGGTTACAGAAAAACTGAAGGCCGGACATGCACAGGGCAACACGGTGACGGGAAAGACCGTCTCCACTCCTAACGCCCATGTGAAGGGCAGAAGCGTAAACGGCAAGATTGTCAGACCAGAATATAACGTTCAGGATGAAGGCACTGTAGTCGTAAACGTCTGGGTGGACAACTACGGTAATGTCAAGAAAGCTCAGCCAGGTGCACCCGGAACGACAGTGAACAATAAAGAGTTGTGGAGAGCAGCACGAGCTGCCGCCTTGAATACTCATTTCAATGTAGATGCAGACGCTCCAATTCAGCAGCAAGGTACAATAACCTACCATTTCAAGTTGGAACGTTAACATTGACTTTAAACAGAAAAATCGGCGAAAGCCGTAAATATATTATCATAATGGCGTGAGCCATAAACAATTAATCCGCCCGGCAAGGGCAATATCCAAATGGAAGAAAACAACAAAGGCGGTTTTACCGCAGAAGGAAGAAAGCTGAGACCGAGACGGCCTCGCATTTCCGGTAAGGTCTATTCATCATCAGAAGGACCGGCAGAAAGAAGATCCTACGGCAACTCTGACAGCAGACGTTCAGGAAGTTCAGAAGGTAGGAGTTATGAAAGACGTCCTTACAATTCAGAGGGCAGATCATCTTACGGCCGCTCAGGCAACAGCTATGGCCGTTCATCAGGCAGAAGCTACGGCTCATCTGAAGGCAGAAGTTATGCCTCTTCAGAGGGAAGGAGCTATGGACATTCATCAGAAGGACGCAGCTACGACAACTCCGACAGAAGGAGCAGCTATGGAAACTCCGACAGGAGAAGCAGTTATGGCAGCCAGGACAGAAGAAGCAGCTACGGCAGATCATCTGAAGGCAGAAGCTACGGAGATTCAGAGAGAAGATCATATGGTTCATCTTCAGAAGGAAGAAGCTTCGGTCCATCAGGCAGAAGAGCATCTTACGGCTCATCAGAGGGCAGAAGTTTCGGTCCGTCAGGCAGAAGGGCTTTCTCAAGTGAAGGCAGAAGTTCAGAAGGAAGAAGCTTCGGTCCATCAAGAAAACCGTTCGGCGGACGTGACAACGGAGCCGGAAGAGGCGGATTCAAGAGCAGCAGACCTGCAGGAAGAGGCGCAGCTCCACGCGGAAACGGACGTGGAATGGATGCCAAGAGAGCCCAGGCCAAACCGAATCCATACAAATTCAACGATACTGACGAGCAGAATATGAATATGATGCTGAGCAGAAAACCTCAGCTCGACCAGATACAGATTTCCGACAATGACTACGTGGAGACACCTATCAAGGAAGTTATCCGCCTCAACAAGTTCATTGCAAACTCAGGTATCTGCTCACGCCGCGAGGCTGACCAGTACATCCAGGCAGGTGTCGTGACCGTCAACGGAGAGGTTGTCACCGAGCTCGGTTCCAAGGTCAATGTCCTCAACGATGACATCAGATTCAACGGAGAGAGAATCCGCGGCGAGGAGAAAGTCTATATCGTAATGAACAAGCCTAAGGGATTCGTAACTACAGCAAGCGACCCTCATGCAGACAAGACCGTCATGGACCTTCTCAAGAACTGCAGCGCAAGGGTATTCCCTGTAGGACGTCTCGACAAGAACACCACCGGTGTGCTCATGTTCACAAACGACGGTGAGATTGCAGAGAAACTTACACATCCTTCATACGACAAGAAGAAGATTTATCAGGTTATCCTTGACAAGCCTATCTCACAGGAGGATTTCGACAAGGTTCTGAACGGAATCACCCTCAATGACGGAGACATCAAGGCTGATGAACTCGAGTACATCGACGCTGAGGACCACAGAAAACTCGGTATCGAGATCCACTCAGGCAAGAACCGCATCGTCAGAAGGATTTTCGAGTCACTCGGATATGACGTGAAGGCTCTTGACAGAGTTTATTTCGCAGGACTTACAAAGAAGGGCCTGAAGAAAGGCGAGTGGAGATATCTCACAGAAGGCGAGTCCAATGTCCTCAAGATGGGAGCATACGCTTAATCTTAAGATATGTCAACAAGTTCTATTCAGGAACCAAAAGAGCACAGAGCTGGATTTGTCAATATCATCGGTAATCCGAATGTGGGCAAATCCACTCTTATGAACGCTCTTGTCGGCGAGAAACTTTCGATTGTTACGGCGAAGGCCCAGACGACCAGACACCGTATCATGGGAATTGTAAACGGAGAGAACTATCAGATAGTCTATTCCGACACGCCGGGAATATTGAAGCCGAACTACAGGCTACAGGAAAACATGATGGATTTTGTCGATGCTGCCATAGGCGACGCGGACATCATCCTTTATGTCACAGATATCGTCGAGAAGGCTGACAAGAATGTCGAGTACATCGAGAAGCTCCAGAGACTCGAATGTCCGGTCATCATTGTCATCAACAAAATCGACATCAGCGACCAGCAGAAAGTGGTAAAGACAATGTCAGAGTGGCAGGAAAGACTGCCCAAGGCATTGATCATACCGGTTTCGGCGAAGGAGAAATTCAACCTCGACAGCGTTCTCAATGCGGTCATTTCGAGACTTCCGGTGTCACCGGCATGGTTCGACAAGGACGCGTTCACAGACAAGAACCTCAGATTCTTCGCCTCGGAGATTATCCGCGAGCAGATTCTCGAGAACTACTCTGAAGAGATACCTTACAGCTGCCAGGTGGAAATCGAATCCTTCAAGGAAGGTGCAGACAGGTACGACATCAGCGCCGTAATCTATGTCATGAGAGATTCGCAGAAAGGAATCCTCATCGGCAAGGGCGGATCGGCATTGAAAAGGACAGGAACAAAAGCTCGCATCGAGATGGAAGACTTCTTCCAGAAGAAGGTGTTTTTGTCAATATTCGTGAAGGTGGATGAAGGCTGGCGAGAAAACAAGAGGGAACTCAGGAAATTCGGCTACGAAGACTAGTACCGGATATCCGGAGAGAAGAAAATTGATAACCATATATTCAACTGAAAATGAGCAAGAACTGGGAAGATGACGACGAGCTGACTCCGGATGAGTTGGAGAACGATGAGGAACTTAATGAGGAGCCGATTGACGACTCTTCAGCCGCACCGTCTGAAAAATACGAGAAACTGCTTGGTGAAGACAGCAAGAAGTACAAGTTGTCCGGAATGTTCAAGGACTGGTTCCTGGACTATTCTTCATACGTCATACTCCAGCGTGCCGTTCCGAATATCGTCGATGGACTGAAACCGGTCCAGAGACGTGTCCTGCATGCAATGTATGAACATGACAACGGCTCATACAGCAAGGTCGCGGGAATTGTCGGCGAGGCCATGCACTATCATCCGCATGGTGATGCTTCCATTCTCGGAGCGCTTGTCCAGCTCGGTCAGAAAGGTTATGCAATCGACTGTCAGGGAAACTGGGGTAACATCCTCACAGGAGATCCGAATGCGGCAGGACGATACATCGAGGCAAGACTCAGCAAGTTTGCCAAAGATGTCATTTTCGACCCGAAGATTACGGAGTGGATGACTTCCTACGACGGCAGGAATCAGGAACCTGTGGAACTGCCGGTCAGATTTCCTCTTCTGCTCGCCCAGGGCACAGAAGGAATCGCCGTAGGAATGGCGTCCAAAATTCTTCCTCATAACTTCAATGAACTTATAGATGCATCCATCGCATATCTCGAAGGAAAAGAGTTCGAAATTCTTCCGGACTTCCCTACCGGAGGATATGCGGATTGCAGCAAATATATGAAGGGCCAGAGAGGCGGAAGCGTGAAAGTCAGGGCAAAAATCGAGAAAATCGACAAGAACACCCTGGCTATCAAGGAGATACCTTATGGAAAGACAACCCACATACTGGTAGATTCCATTCTCAAGGCCAAAGACAAGGGAAAAATCAAGATTAAGAAGATCGAAGATATGACGACAGCTACGGCTGACCTCGTCATCCATCTTCCAAATGATGTTTCCCCGGACAAGACCATCGACGCACTCTACGCATTCACCGACTGTGAAACCACTATCGCACCGAATGCCTGCGTCATCAAAGACAACAAGCCACAGTTCTTCAGCGTAGATGATATCCTCATCTATGATACCGAGCATACCCGCGACCTGCTGAAGAAGCAGCTGGAAATAAGGAAAAACGAGCTCGAGGACACATGGCATTATACTTCCCTTGAGAAGATTTTCTTCGAAAACAGAGTCTATAAGATTCTCGAAGAGGACCAGAAATCATGGGAGGCGCAGACAGAAGCCATCTTCGGCAAGATGAAGGAGTACCAGCACATGCTCCTCAGGGAGATTACCATGGACGATATCCTGAAACTTGTCGAAAAACCTGTCCGCAAAATATCCAAATTCGACACCAAAGTCATTGACGAAAAGATACTTGCAGTAGAGGCAGAACTTGCCAAAGTCAAGGATAATATCGAAAACATCACGCGATATACCATCGACTTCTTCAAGAACATCAAGGCCAAGTACGGAAAGGATTTCCCGAGACAGACGGAGATTACCGGCTTCGAGACCATCACCGCTACAAAGGTTGTCAGCAACAATGCGAAACTCTATGCCAACCTTGAGGAAGGCTTCGTGGGTATCGGCCTGAAGAAAGACGAGGGAGAGTTCGTATGCGACTGCTCAGACCTTTCAGAGGTCATCGTCATCAGCAAGGACGGCAAATACTGGATAAAGAAGGTTGCTGAGAAAGACTTCTTCGAAAAGAACCTTCTCTATGTCGGAATCTTCAACAGAGGTGACAACAGGACCATCTACAACGTCATCTACCGCGACGGCAAGGCCGGAGCATCCAGCGTATATTACGCCAAGAGGTTCGCCATCACCAGCATCACCAGAGATAAGGAATACGATATCACCCAGGGCACTCCCGGCTCGAAAATCGAATGGTTCTCTGTAAATCACAATGGTGAGGCAGAGACGGTGAAAATCTATTTCCGCCCGAAACCGAAGCTCAAGAAACTGAATATGGAATACGACTTCTCGGAACTTGCCATCAAGGGCAAACTCTCCAGAGGCAACGTGGTGACAAAAAATGCCATCGCCCGTATTTCATTGAAAGCCAAAGGCATATCCACCATTGGAGGAAAAGACATCTGGTTCGATTCTGACGTGCAGAGAATCAATGACGAAGGACGTGGCGAGTATCTCGGACAGTTCAGCGGAGACGACAGAGTTCTGGCCGTATTCAAGGACGGAACCTACTATACCACGTCGTATGACCTCAGCAGCCGCTATCAGGGAGAACTGCTCAGAATCGAAAAATACGACGAGAACAAGGTCTATGCTGCATTGTACTACGACGGAGAGGGACATTTCTACATCAAGAGATTCTCATTCCCTGTCAGTGACAATGTTCCTGTAGAGTTCATTCCTCATGGAAAGGGCACATATCTGGCTGACTTCAGCGCAGACAAACATCCGCAGTTCATGGTCACTTTCACGGGACGTCAGGAACACAGGACTCCTGAAAAGTTTGACGCTGAGGAGTTCATCGGAAAGAAAGGCATTGCGGCAAAGGGCAGCAGATGCCACAGGCTGGATGTTCTGAAAGTGGAATTCATAGAACCCATACACAAGCCTGAGGACGATGAGGAAGACGAGCTCACTGTCAATCCCGGAGAGGAAATTTCTCTCGGCCCGGACGACATTCCGGATGACGCGGCCTTCAATCCCGAAGACCTTTACAGGCCGGCAGAAAAGGGCGAAGAAGTCAAGGGTGACATAGGCGAAGCTGATCCGGATTCTGACAATGACGACGAACCTAACCTGTTCGACATCTAGACACTGTCCCGATGGTCATTTCATTGATAGGGTTCATGGGATGCGGCAAAAGCTGCATCGGAAAGGAACTGGGCAAACAGCTCGGATACGATGTCATTGACCTGGACAGTTGGATCGAGTCTTCGCAGCAGCGCAGCGTCAGAAGAATTTTTACAGAGGAGGGAGAGAAGCGCTTCAGGGAAATCGAGACACTGGCATTGACAAAAGTCCTGGATGAAAATGGGGACGGAAATCTTGTCCTGTCGCCTGGCGGCGGTCTTGTCACGACTCCGGAAGCAGCCGGAATCCTCAGAAACAGAACCACTTGCGTATATCTGAAGGCCGGAACTGACACTCTGGTATATAATCTATGGAACTGGCCGGGAGACAGACCGATACTCGGTGACAGGCCTGACAAGGAGACGCTGCGGAGGAGGATAGAGGAACTGATGGCAGTCCGCGCTGCACTCTATGAAAGGACAGCGCAAATAATCATTGACATTGACAATAAGGAATATCCGGACGTTGCTTCAGAAATAATAGCGGAGACCGGAGCGGCTAGATGATGTCCTCCCTCTCACGCATATCCTTTATGCGGAGCTGGAGCGTGGAATTCCCGCGATAATAATTCTCGACAATGCTGTAGCAGACATCCACGGGATTGCCGTTTCTGATATGCTCGAAGTATGCCGCCATATTGAAAGCAATGGCAGAAACCTGATGGTATGGCTGAGATTCCTGTATCAGTTCAAGTTTCAGATGCTGTCCTCCGGGGCCCACCTTTCTGCCGTTTCCGTCGTCATAGACATTCTTGGTCAGGAAAACAGGGGAGCTGTTACCAGGTCCGAACGGCTGGAACTGCTTCAGGATTCGGAAAAATTTAGGAGTTATCTGGGCAAAATTGATTTCAGAATCTACCTCAACTACTGGCGTAGCCATCTCAGTCGTGATGTGTGAGCTGACGTACTTGTCAATGCGGGCTGTGAATTCCGGAAGATTCTCTTCTTTCATCGTCAATCCCGCAGCATAAATATGGCCGCCGAAGTTCTCCAGAAGGTCCGCACAACTGCTGATGGCATCATACAGGTCAAATCCGCGCACACTGCGGGCAGAGCCGGTAACGAAACCGTTTGACCTGGTAAGCACGAAAGTCGGTTTATAGAAAGCCTCCACAAGTCGGGACGCAACGATTCCTACGACACCTTTGTTCCAGTCTTTGCCATAGACGATTACGGCATTCTGCGAAGAGCAGCATGTACCGTTCTGAACCATTTCCAGAGCCTCACGGGTAATTTCACGGTCAATGCTCTTGCGCTCATTATTATTGTCATTGATCTTGCCTCCGATGCTCATCGCGGTATGGGCGTCCTCCGCGGTCAGAAGTTCCACCGCGAGACGGCCTGACTCCATACGCCCGGCAGCATTGATCCTAGGGCCTATTTTGAAGACGATGTCGTCGATGGTGATGTGGCCCGGCTCGAGGTTCGCGAGGTCAATCATGGCCTGCAGACCTACGCGAGGCTGTTCGTTCAGCCTCTTGAGACCGAAATGCGCAAGCACCCTGTTCTCCCCCACAATGGTCACGAGGTCCGACGCGATGCTGACGACCAGAAGGTCCAGAAGCGGCAACAGATTTTCGAAGTCAATGCCATGAGTCTGGGAGTAGGCCTGCACAAGCTTGAAACCGACACCGCAACCCGACAAGTCGTCGAAAGGATAGTTGCAATCCTCCCTCTTCGGATCAAGCACAGCCGCAGCCGCAGGAATTTCGTCTTCCGGAAGATGATGGTCACAAATGATTATGTCAATGCCTTTGCCCGCGGCATATTCGACTTTGTCAATGGCTTTTATTCCGCAGTCCAGTGTGATTATGAGGCTGAAACCGTTCTCAGCAGCCCAGTCGATGCCCTTTCTGGACACGCCGTATCCTTCGTCGTAACGGTCAGGGATATAGAAATCGGCAAGTGGATTCAGCTTATGGATAAAGGAATAGACCAATGCCACGGCAGTCGTGCCATCGACATCATAGTCTCCATAGACAAGGATCTTTTCGGAACTTGAGATGGCCTTTTCCAGACGGGCCACCGCCTTGTCCATGTCTTTCATCAGGAAAGGGTCGTGGAGCGCAGACAGCGAAGGTCTGAAAAAAGACCTCGCCTCTTCGAATGTTTTCACACCTCTGTTTATGAGAAGAGTGGCCAGGACAGGGTCAACGCCCAGCTCTGCCGCGAGCTGTGCAACATTGTCCGGATCCGCCGGTTCTCTTAATCTCCATTCTCTTTCTTTGTCCATAATATACAAAGATACCTTATTTATTTCAAATTTCGAATTAAATATGTTACTTTTGTAGATAGCTTTAGGAAAACTATAAGAGATACAATAATATGGCAAATTTGGAATTGAGCGAGCAGGAACTCATTAGAAGACAGTCCCTCGACAAGCTCAGAGAACTTGGAATCGAACCATATCCGGCACCTTTATATCCGGTAAACGCAACATCTGAACAAATAGAGACAGAATACGATCCTGAGAAGGGAAATTTCCAGGACGTATGCATCGCAGGAAGAATCATGTCCAGAAGAATCATGGGAGCGGCTTCTTTCATGGAACTCCAGGATTCCACAGGACGTATTCAGGTCTATGTGAAACGAGACGAAATCTGTCCTGGCGAAGACAAGACCATGTACAACACCGTATTCAAAAAACTTCTGGATATCGGTGACGTGGTGGGCATCAAGGGTTTTGCATTCCATACCCAGACAGGCCAGCTTACAGTTCACGCAAAAGAGCTCACACTCCTCAGCAAGTCCCTCAAGGTTCTTCCTATCGTGAAGGAAGCTGACGGAAAAGTTCACGACGCATTCACTGATCCTGAGCTCAGATACAGACAGCGCTATGTCGATCTCATCGTAAACCCTCAGGTGAAGGATACCTTCATCAAGAGAGCGAAGATCATCGCCACTATGCGTGAGTATTTCAACAACGCAGGCTGTCTCGAGGTCGAAACACCTATTCTCCAGTCAATTCCGGGAGGCGCTACCGCAAGACCTTTCATCACACATCATAATGCATTGGATATTCCTCTGTATCTGCGTATTGCGAATGAGCTCTACCTCAAGAGACTTATCGTGGGCGGATATGACGGAGTATATGAATTCGCAAAGGATTTCCGTAATGAAGGAATGGACAAGACCCACAATCCTGAGTTCACCTGCATGGAAATCTATGTGGCTTACAAGGACTATATCTGGATGATGGAATTCATCGAGAATCTGCTTGAGAAGATTGCCATGAACCTCTACGGAAAGACCACCGTGATGAACGAGGGTGTGGAAATCGACTTCAAGGCTCCTTACAAGAAAATCGGCATCCTCGATGCCATCAAGGAATACACCGGCATTGACGTGAAGGGCATGGATGTGGACCAGCTCCGCGAGACCTGCAAGAAACTTCATGTAGAAATCGAGCCTTCAATGGGTGTGGGCAAGCTTATCGACGCCATCTTCGGAGAATACTGCGAGAAGCACTTTATACAGCCTACATTCGTAACCGACTATCCTGTAGAGATGTCCCCACTTACAAAGAGACACAGAAACGACCCTACTCTTACAGAACGTTTCGAGTTGTTCGTATGCGGTCATGAATTGGCAAACGCATATTCAGAGCTCAACGACCCTATCGACCAGAGAGAGCGTTTCGAGGAGCAGGCCAGGCTCAAGAGCAACGGAGACGACGAGGCGATGTTCATCGACTACGACTTCCTCCGCGCACTCGAGTACGGTATGCCTCCTACATCAGGACTCGGAATGGGCATTGACAGACTTACAATGCTCATGACCGGCAACAACACCATCCAGGATGTGCTCTTCTTCCCGCAGATGCGTCCGGAAAAGATGTCAAAGCCGACTGAGGAAAAAGACGAACAATAATGAGAACAGAGTCAATAACATCTGCTCAAAATCCTAAAATCAAGATGCTTCTCGCGCTTGGGGAGAAATCCCGTACCAGGCGCGAGAACGCTCTTTTTATAGTGGAAGGCAGACTGGAAATCAAGCATTGCATCGAGGCCGGCTACAGGGCCAAGGCTCTTTTCATATGCAAGGATATCATCTCGGACAAGGATTTCAATGAAATCGCCGAATTGTGCGACGGTCAATGCTCATGTTACGAAGTTCCGCAGAATGTCTATGAGAAAATAGCGTATCGCAGTGGCACTGAGGGCATTATCGCAGAAATAGAAATGGAGGAAAAGTCTCTGGAAGATGTGAAACTTCGCGAAAATCCTCTTGTAGTTGTGCTCGAATCAGTGGAAAAGCCGGGCAATCTTGGCGCTGTACTGAGGACAGCCGACGCTGCTGATGCGGATGCCGTGATAATCTGCGACCCGCTCACGGATTTGTTCAATCCCAATCTCATCCGTGCCAGTCTTGGAGCCGTATTCACGAGACAAGTCGTGGCAGCAACTTCAGGAGAGACTCTGAAATGGCTGAATGACAACAATATAAAGATTTACACGGCACAACTCCAGGACTCCTCATGGTACTATGATACAGACATGACATGCGGAACCGCATTGGTCATGGGCACAGAACACGACGGACTGTCAACATTCTGGAGAATGCACGCTGATGCTCATGTGAAGATTCCGATGCTGGGACAGATGGACTCTCTGAACGTGTCGGTCTCTTCGGCAATTCTCATGTTCGAAGCAGTAAGACAGAGACACAGCAGAAAGAAGTAACCGCACATCCACGCCAAAAGTACAAGTCAATGAATAATTACGGATTGATAGGCGATCCTATCGCCAAATCACTCTCCCCTGCCCTTTTCAATGCCGGATTCGGCGGAAAGTACAACTATGACCTGATAGAGGGCGCATCCTTCGGAAACTCATTCAAGACCTTCGAGGAGAGATATAAAGGCATCAATGTTACTGCACCTTTCAAGGAGGATGCTTTCAGACACGCAGACATCTATACCTCATATTGCAGCAAAATCGGAGCGGCAAACATTCTCGTGAAGACTGGGGATGGTATTCTTGCTGACAATTCCGACTTCACAGGCATCATCCTGAGCATTGCAGAGGCATATATGCCGGGACTGGTAAGACAGTTCGCAGCAAAATACGGAGAAGCCATGCACAAGAAGGTCCATCTGTACCTCAGACAGGCATTGACAATGCTCTTCTCACGCAAGCCGCAGGCTCTGATTGTCGGTTGCGGCGGGGCAGGCCGGGCTGCGGCTGTGGCTGCGGCCGAGCTTGGTTTCGATACTGCACTTATGAACAGGACTCCGGAGAAGGCTCAGAAAATCGCCGATGAGATGCCTGAGTACAATTTCATATGTGACCAGTTATCTGACTTCAGGGCAGCAATCAGGGAATGTGACCTGGTAATCTACACCCTGCCGGTGAAACTTGATGAAATCGAGATGCTTACAGCAGAGGATTTCGAAGGAGAGGACAGGTATCAATGGCCGCGCCCGGGAAAGGTCATTCTGGAGGCAAACTACAAGAATCCATCATTCTGCGGACTCGTAACGGATAAGATCAATGCCGGTGGGGCGCAATATGTTCCCGGAACAAAGTGGCTTCTTTATCAGGCACTTACGGGATACCTGAGTCTTACGGGCAGAATTCCCGACCTCAATGCAATGGAGCAGGTGATTGCAGATTCGCAGATTGTCTAAATCTCACGAGTCGGCAGTCCTAACATTTCAAAACAGATTCTGAATAATATCAATAAAAATTACTAACTTGCATTGTTAAAACAATATTTACAATGTCATTGAATAAAGTAATGCTGATCGGTAACGTGGGAAAAGATCCGGAAGTCCGTTACCTTGAGAACAATCCGTCCGCACAGCCGGGCACAAATCCTAAAGTAGCTCAGTTCACGCTCGCCACAACTGAACGGTTCAGAGACCGCAACAACGAGGTCCGTGAAAACACTGAATGGCACAATATCGTAGCATGGAGAGGCTTGGCCGACCTTGCGGAGAAGTACATCAGAAAGGGATCACAGATTTATGTGGAGGGCCAGATAAGGACCAGGTCATGGACTGACCAGGCAGGGGCAAAACAGTACAGGACTGAGATCATTGCCAATGCCATCCAGTTGCTTGGACGCAAGTCTGACAATCCGGCCAACCAGCAGGCTGCTCAGCCTGCACAGCCAGTTTACACCGCGCAGCCGCAGACTGCCATGCCGACCCAGCCTCAGACTCCTGATCTTCCGGGAAACGATGGCCCGGGAGACGACTTGCCGTTCTAGTCCGGCATTGATCTGTTCCTCTGCGGACAGGCATCTTTAAATTTCAACAGGAAACAAACATTTTTACAATATGAAACTTGACGTAGTTCTTGGCCTTCAGTGGGGAGACGAAGGCAAAGGTAAAATCGTGGACGTACTTGCCGGAAGATATCCTGCAGTCGCCAGATTCCAGGGTGGTCCGAATGCAGGTCATTCACTCCATTTCGACGGACACAATTTCGTGGTAAGAAGCATTCCGTCAGGAATTTTCAGAGACGGCTCCACCAACATCATCGGTAGCGGAGTGGTTCTCGATCCTATCACTTTCAGAGAAGAGTGCGGAAACATCAGCAAGATGCACATCGAACCGAAAGAGAAAGTCTGCATTTCCAAGAAAGCTCATCTTATCCTGCCTACTCACAGGCTTCTTGACGCTGCTTATGAGGCTGCCGCAGGCAAGGGCAAAATCGGTTCTACCCTGAAAGGTATCGGACCTACATACACTGACAAGATTTCCCGTCATGGTCTCCGCGTGGGAGATATCCTCGCACCTGATTTCCATGAGAGATTCGAAAAACTCAAGAACAGACATCTCCAGCTTCTCAAGGACCTCAATTTTGAGTGTGACCCTGACAAGGATGAGGCAGAGTGGATGAGCGCAATCGAATTCCTCAGAGGATTCAAACTCATAGACTGCGAGTATTTTGTAAACAACTGGCTCGATGAAAAGTCAATGCTGGCCGAGGGGGCCCAGGGTTCTTTGCTTGACATTGACTATGGCTCTTATCCATACGTCACTTCTTCTTCTACAACCATCGGCGGTGTCTGCACAGGTCTGGGCGTAGCTCCTTCAAGAGTCGGCCATGTATATGGCATTTTCAAGGCCTATTGTACCCGTGTCGGCAGCGGTCCGTTCCCTACCGAACTTTTCGATGAGACAGGTGAGAAGATCCGCAAGATCGGTCATGAGTTCGGCGCTGTTACAGGTCGTCCACGCAGATGCGGCTGGCTCGACCTCGTAGCATTGAAATATACTGTGATGATCGACGGCGTTACCGACCTCATCATGATGAAGTCCGACTGCCTCGATTCTTTCGAGACCATCAAGGTCTGCACATCTTATATCATTGACGGTAAGGAGACTAATCAGTTCCCATTCGATACTGAGTGCGAGATTACACCTGTATATACTGAGTTCAAGGGATGGAATCAGGATCTGACAGGCTGCCGCAAGGAAGAGGATCTTCCTGAGACTTTCAAGGAGTATATCCGCTTCATGGAGAACTACCTGAAAGTTCCTATCAAGATCATTTCTCTCGGACCTGACCGTGAGGCAACTATCGAAAGGTAGGTTCAGGTCAATGCAGACGGCCACATGGCTATAGAACGAGGACGGCTTACATAAGCTGCCCTCGTTTTCGTTTCAGCTCCGCAGCACGTCACGGTCACCTCTTCCGTTGTGGAATAGAGTGGACGGAGCGGCAGGAAGTGGCAGAAGGAAGACCGGGAGGAGGAAGATGAGGGCGATGACGGAGAGGGTCATACCGGCGATGGTGCCTATGGCGAAGTCGAACCAGAATACTTCGCCGGGACCGTCGGAGAGGAACGGCAGCAGTCCAAGGACTGTGGAGAGGATAGTGAGCATTATCGGCCGCACCTTAAGATTCCACGCCCGGACATAAGCGTGCAGGGAGCGCTCCGCAGATACGGAGGCGGAGACGGAAGTGTCGGCACAGGCGACTGAGGCTGGTGCACTGGCAGTGTCAGCGGATGTGGTGGCTGAACAAGGGGGAGAGGCGGGAAGGCGGGAGGAGAGGGTACGCCAGGTATTGACAAGGTAGATGCCGGCATTGACCACAACGCCGCAGAGCATCACCAGCGCCGCAAAACCGCCCTGGTCGAAAGAAAAATCCGAAAGACCGAAAACAAGGAACAGCCCGATGAACGACACCGGAATCATGAACAGCACCGCAAGCGGAAGACGGAACGACTCGAACGCCATGGCCAGCATCACGTACATGACCGCCATGACCAGCAATATGAGCCACGCGTACCTGTCCTTGTGCTCATCAAACCATCCGCCATACGGATTCTCCGCCCGGAAGCCCACAGGAAGCACCTCCTCGTTCATGTACCGCACAGCCTCCTCCGACACCTTCTTCGACAGCTCATACGAACCTATGAAATCATAGCAGACATCAAGCTCATACGACTGGTCTTTCTTCTTTATGTCTATACCAGAGCGCTTCTTGACAATGCTCCCGACATCACCCAATGACACCTTCACGGAATCCGCAGACACAGGCTCATTGAGCACATGCCACAAATCATAAGAATCTGCGGCAGACGAACGCAGCACCACCTCCGCCAGCTCCCCGTCAGTCAGCATTGACCCGGCCGTCCTCTCATACAGGAGCGAAGACAGGGCAGCATGCCAGGCATACGGGTCAACACCGGTCGCGGCAAGCCGTCCGGCATCATAGTCCACAGAAAACTCCGTTGAAGGGCGGCCGTTCCATCCTGAGCCCCATATCTCCGGCTCAGAAACACGGCGATATCTGGAGAGGTATCCGATAAGTTTCTCGGCATAACCGTGCAGCGCCCTGTAGTCATATCCATAGAGAGCTATGCGGCTCGACTTGGAATCCGACACGATATGGTTGTTGAAATAGTTCTCGTCAATTCCACTGACAGACCAGTTGGCACCGCCGAAGTTTATCGCCATGGCAGTGACATTGGACTTCAACATTGACGGGAAACCCGAGTTTTCGTATTCCGGCTTGAACTCGACGGTTATCGTGGCATCGTCATAGGAATCAACGCGCGTCGTGAACACGGAAATCTCGCTGAAGGAAGCCAGATAATTTTCCATCGACCTCACCACCTCATTCAGCTGCTGCACGGAGCAGCCCTCCGGCATCCCGGCACGGATGGATAGTGTCTTCTTCTCCGGTTCGCGATAGAAGTCAGCCCTGTCCAGCGCCCTGCAGAACATCCCGAAAGACGAACCCGCCCACTTGTCTATCCGCGAGCGGTTGTCGGCATACGGCTTCCACGAGAGCACCGGACGCACACATTTTTCGTAGAAATTTCCCCGTGTCTTCGCCGACGGAGCAGGAATCAGGAACAGCGGAATGCCGAAAGCAGCCACGAAAGCCACGAGGTACACCCATCTGTGCCTTGTTCCCCATGAAATGTACCGGAAATACCGCCTGTTCCACACAGCCGTACGGCGGAGACGGCGCAGCGGCACACGTGAAGACTCGTCTGCCGGCAGATATTCCAGAAGTGCGGGGATGAAGAAGAAAGCAACGGCCAGGGAAATGCACAAGTTTATGGCAATCACGCTGATGAAGTCGGTGATGTTTCCGCGTTCCGACTCGGGCAGCAGCAGGACAAGCATTAAGGCAGCCACGGTGGTGAGTATAGCCGCGACCAGGTCGGGGAACGCTCCCCGGTCATAACAACGCGCATAATGGTCGGCCATGACTATCGTCGTGTCGATGACGATGCCCAGCGAGACCGTTATCCCGGCCAATGTGTAAATATGCACAGGAATCCCCATGAAAGCATACGCCGCCACCGCGACCAGAATGTTCACTGTCAATGCTGAAGCTACGATAAGAGTGCTTCTCCATGACCGGCTTGTCAGGAACACGAAAAGGAGCAGGATAAGGAGACACAGCCCCGTACGCACATATATCTTGCGCAGTTCACCGGAGACATATTCAGAAGCGTCATATCCTATGCTAACGGTCACCCCGTCCGGGAAAGCGGACTGGAGCACTGCCATCCGTCCTTTCACAGCACTTATGACAGAAAGCATATTGGCATCGGCCGCCACATATACGGACACCGATATGGTGTTCAGACCGTTTATCCTGTAATATTTTTCAGGAACAGCTTCCTCATACTTCCAAGTGGCGATGTCCCGCAGAAAGACAAGCCTGTCTCCCGACTTCCCCACCGGCACAGCTCCGAAGTCAGGCTCTCCACCGGAACGCAGGCGCACAGCCATACGCCCGTCGCCGGTATCAGTCATTCCGGCCACCTGTTCGCCGTACATTCCGGACAATGCTGAAGATATTTCATCGGCCTTGATTCCGAGAGACGCGGCCTTGTCGGCATCGAAAGTCACAACCCAGCGGAAAGGAGTCGTTCCTCCGGCATTGACCTTGTCGACTCCTTTTATGACAGATATTTCCGGCACGACCGCACGCTCGGCGAACTTTCCCAGCTCCCTTGACGGCAGGCTGCCCTTGACCAGATACGTGAGCACCGCCGAGTTCCTGTTTCCGCTGACATCCAGGGATATGGACGGATATGTGACCGACGGAGGCAGCCCCGGATAGACATTGCGCACGGCAGATGCCACGGCGAAACGAGCAGCCGCCATGTCAGTCCTCCTGTCGAACGTCACCGTCACAGTTCCCGAGCCTCTGCGCGACGTGGATGACACTCCGGAACATCCGTCAAGCCCGGACAGGACGCCCTCGATCCTGGATGTCGCTTCCGCCTCGACGACCTCCGCAGAAGCACCCGGCATCCTGTATGACACGGATATGGAGCGGCCTCCGGATACAGGCTTGTACTGCACCTTGAGCCTGCCGATAGACGCGATGCCTACAAGCGACAGCGCGACCATGACCAGTACCACGGAAAACGGGGAGAATCTGACTTTAAGGACATTCATCTGCCGGATACGTTTTTCTTGTGCCCATATACAGACCAGTAGAGCGCCGGAAGCACGAACAGGCTCACGAATGTACCGATGACCATGCCTGCAATGATGACCAGGGACATCGGATACTGGAGGTCATCGCCCATGTTTCCCCGGTTCAGGAACGGCACGACGGCAAGCACCGTAGTCAACGATGTCATGATTATGGCTTTCATCCTGCGGCCTCCAGCCTCCACGATAGCGTGCTTCAGCTCCATTCCGCCACGGCGGAGACGGTTTATGGTATCCACTTTGAGTATGGAATCATTGATCACGATTCCGCTGACGACCACAAGCCCGATGAGCGACATCAGGTTTATGGACACGCCGGAAATCCAGAGGACGGCAAGTCCGGCGAACACGTCCACGACTATCTCGGCCATTATCAGAAGCGGCTGCAGCAGCGATTCGAACTGTGCCGCGAGAATCAGATACAGGAGAGCGGCAGCTATCAGGAATATCACCACCATCTCCTCCGCCGTCTCACGCGACGAGAACCACGCCCCGCCGAAAGACACGTCGAAGTCATTCCTCGAGGCCAATGCTTTCCTGACAGAAGCCATCACGCCACGCACTTCACGCTGCGGGACATCAAGCGCCACGGGGCAATAGTCGCCCTCGACCCCGGAGACGATGCTTTTCAGGTCCCGCACATAAGTCTGCCTCATCATTTCAGCGGCAGGAACACCGTTCACATACGTGTTTTCAAGAGTTTCCCACAGAGAACGGCTCCCCACGCCGGACACAACCGGAAGCGTATGTGTCCCGTTCACGATGGAAAACAGGCTGTTCTGGCTGACGGCATTCTTCAGCGCCTTCATCATGTCCTGATATGACACATCATGCAGAGCCATCAGGTCAGGCTCCGCAATAAACAGCATGTCCGTCTTTTCCGGCACATCATCCAACTTCACGCCAGGCACAGCCGCACGGATGTCGGCCAATGCCTGACGGATCTTGTCCGGCTCCAGTTCCTGCGATGACACCGGATGCAGACGCGCCGCAAGTTCCGGCTCATCTTGCCCGAACACCATGTCGAACAGATTCCCGGCCATTCCGAAAGACCATGTGGCCGACGGATATGCCGACATGTATTCCGCAGCCGACCTGCGTACGGCATCCAGATCCGAAGAATTTCTGCACTTCACATATACCGAAGCCTCCGACGGGTTCAAATCCTTGCTGTGGCTGAGGATGAACTGCTGCGTGCCCACCATGGACGTAACCTGAACCGCCCCGGCTGAAACTGCTTTCTCCAGCCCGGCCACACGTGCCGCGTTCTCTTCCAATGACACCTGACCGTTCCAGTCCACAGACATGACCGCATCATCATACGTCATTTCAGGAAGCTGGGTCTTAGGCATATACATGAAGCACAGGCACACTCCGACCGCCGCGACAGCGAGGATTCCCCATGCCACGGCGCAATGCCTCATGAACCAGTTCACGAGACGTTCTTCCAGCCACAGCATCGGTTCATGCACGGAATGCCTTGCGAGGAACGGTGCGGGACGGAAGCACGGCTGCCTCCTGTACCATATCAGATAATATACAGGTATCACCAGGACCGTCACGACATAGGATGTGAGCAGCACGATGGTGACAGACATCGCCTGGTCATAGAACAGTTCCCCAGCCATCCCCTTCACGAACACGAGAGGGATGAACACCGCACAGGTCGTGAGCACTGAACTCAGCATCGGCCCTGCGACCTCCCCCGTACCGCGGAGCACCGCCCGCCTCAACTCCTCGCCGCGCATCCAGCGCGCGGTGATGTTGTCCACCAGAATTATCGTGTTGTCAGTCATCATGCCGACCCCCAGAAGGAGTCCTGCCAATGATATGATGTTCAATGTCAATCCCACGGCATAGAAGACAGCCATCGAGAAGATGAGCGACAGCGGCATTGTCAATGCCACCAGGGCCGGAGACTTGAAGTCCATCATGAACAGGAATATGACAATGCAGGCAAGCAGGATGCCTGCAATGATGTTCCTTACAAGATTGTCTATAGAATAGGACAGCAGCTGCGTCTGGTCACGCGTCACATGGAACTCAAGCTGCGGATAATCGGTCTCGAACTGCGACATCAGCGCCGACACGGACTCCTTCAGCGCCGACATCCTGGCATCGCTCTGCTTTATCACAGCCATGCATACCGCATCCTTGCCGTCCGAAAGCACAAGACCTTGACGAGGTGCGGGAATCTGCCCCACGGAAGCGATGTCCTTCAGCTGGAACACGCGCTCGCCTTTCTTGAACCAGATATCCGCAATGTCATCCTTGTCCGCCACTTCAGAAAGGAACTTGACATTGTACTGGTACTGTCCGTCCCTTATGGACAGAGAGCCCAGACGCATATCCGCTGAAGTCACCAGTTTCTCGAAATCCTTGTAGGACAGCCCTGCCTGTATCAGCTTGCCTTCGTCCGGAATTATCATTATCTCCTCGCCGACGCAGCCGCTCACATCCACCATGGCCACTTCCGGCAGCTGTTCAAGACGTTTGCAGACCACGTCCTGCACGAAACGGCTCATTCCCGGGAATCCATCCGGGGAGCCGTTCCCTGTGCCGGTGACATTGACATAGAAAGCAGGAATGTCGGTCGCATTGGCCTTTATGGCCCTCGGCCTGTCAATCTGGGGCAGCGACGGCATTGTCCGGTCGATTTTCTCATTGACCTCGATGAAGAGATAGTCGATGTCCGAACCGTAGTCGAACGTCAGCCTGATCTGTCCCGAGCCGTCTTTCGCGCGGCACACCATGTCCGACAGCCCGTTCATCTGCATGAGCTGCTGTCGCAGAGGCTTCAGCACGCTTCTGTCAATTTCTCTGGCGGACATGTCTGGAGCGGACACCTGCACGGTCACGTACGGGATGTTCACGTCTGGTATGAGGGACATGGGCAGAAGCCTCATGCTGACCATGCCGAGGACTGCAACCACGAGCACGGCCATTGTCACGGCTACCGGCCTGTCAAGCAGTTTCTTAAGCATAGGCTACTTCTTCAGGCGGACTTCAGAGCCGTCCGCGAGGTTCAGGTTCGACGAGATTATGACTTTATCCCCTTCGGAAAGCTTCGCTCCCCTGTCCTTGTCAGGTTCGATGGCAAACGAGTCCCGATTCGAGGCGAGAATATCCACATAGACCCAGCGTGCGGTGCTGTCCGGCTGCAATGTGAACAATACATCCATGTTGTCCCTTATCACCACAGCACTGCGCGGCACGACCAGCTGTCCGGGAACGGTCTTCTCCACGGTCACTTTCACGTTCATGCCGTCCAGCAGCCCGTGAGCCCCGTTCACTCTTGCGCGCACGGAAATCTGTCCGTTCTTGTCCACGACAGGGTTTATTTCGGTGATTTTCCCGGAGAAGACGCCTGACGCGCCGGAAAAAGGAGACACTTTCACGTCCAGCCCTGGGGTTATGAACCCGTATTCCGACTCCGTCACCGTGAAATCCACATCCAGCGCATTGTCACCCAGCAATGTACAGAAAGCGTCCTGCGGTGCCTGGTCGTACCGCTTCACCTTCAGGTCTGCCACTACACCTCCGAACGGGGCTTTCAGGACTGTGCCCGAAAGCGAATACCTTGCGCTCTCCAGAGCATTTTCCGCATTCGAATACCCGGAGCGCATCTTCGCCATGTCCAGCACCTCCCGAGGCACTGATGTCGTATCTCTCGCGGCATAGCCCTGTCCGGCAAGGATGTCATAAAGTTCCAGCCGCGCCTTGTCCAGAGCCAGACGTGACGATTCCACAGCCAGTTCCAGATCCGGCCGGTCGAGTTCCGCGAGCGCCTGCCCTGCGGAAACGTGCTGTCCGTTCCTGACGTTCAGCACTTTGACAGCCCCGGAAGTCCCGAATTTCAGCACAGCCCGCGAAGACGCGGACACCTTGCCGTTGGAGAGGAGCTGCCTCGGGAAATCCGTTCTTTCCAATGTCATCACCTCCACCGTATTCACCTCGGGAGCGTATTCCAGCTTTCCCTCCTTCAATGCAGTTCCTCCGCCTTTGCAGCCTGCGGCCAATGCTGCCGCCACCACCACGAAACAATATCCGAGTTTTCCCATTGTCAATGTCTTTTTACTTTTCCACCATTTCTTCAGGATTCACATCTATGTCTTTTCCTGACATGAAATCATAAAGGGCGTACTGTCTGAGCTTATAATAGAATGTCCAGTAATTGCTTACATCCGAGACGTATTTCTGCAGGGCAGCATCTTTCTCGGACTGCGCCGTATTCAGGTCCGTCACGCTGGCATTGCCCTCGCGGAACTTGTCCATCATCAGCGAATACCGTTCTTCCGATATTTCCCTGGCGCGTCTCGACACTTCGCATTGCCGCCTCTGGTTGTTGAACTGGCCGACGGCCGTGTAGATGCTTCTGCGGTAGTCGTTTTCGGACTGTTGCACCTGAGCCCGGACGACAGCCTCGGCAGCCTTGGCCTTCTGGACTTTTCCACGTCCAAGTCCCCAGTCGAAAACAGGTACGCTGAATGTGAGTCCAGCGACTTCCTGGTCAAGCGGATTCCTGTATGCTCCTTCCATCTTAGGCGCCGTATTCGAAAGACCAAAGCGTGCGTTCAAAGTCATTGATATGCCCCTGTCCGCCTTTGCCTTAGCGACAGCCGCCTGCGCGTTCAGTATGTTTATCTCGTTTTCGAGGTCGAACTTCGAGTTCTCCAGGGAGCGAGACAGCACCATCTCGTAGTCGAGCTCCAGGTCAGGAAGTTCGTCTGGAAGTTCCGGGTCGATTTCCACGGATTCGTCATAGCCGAGGAGCGAGTTGATGTTCATCTGCGCGTCACGTACCGCCACCATCGTCTCGTTCATGGAGATGCTGTCATTCAGCATACGGAGTTCCAGCTGCAGATATTCATCTCTGGTGACACTCCCGAGCGACAGGCGTTCGCGTGCCACGTCATGCATCCGGACTGTATTCTCGTAGTTCGTCCTGGCTATCTCGTTGTCTGTGCGTGCCAGAATCAGGTCGCTATATGCTTTCAATGCTTCTATCGTTATCTGCTCCATGGCCTCGACATACGTCCTGCGGCCTTTTTCATATTCCTTCGGTTCGATGAGCTTGTCCCATTTGAACTGATTGTAGGCGAACAGAGGCTGCGTATATGAAAGCGTAACAGGCTGAGAGTACCATGACAGGCTTCTGTCCATGCCGAACTGGTCGATTCTGGACAGGTCCGAATAGGCTGTCAGCACACCGCCGGTGAACGTTACGTTCTGACGTATGCGGAGGCCGAGGCTGTTCTGGAGGTTGTTCGTACTTGCATAGCGGAGCGTACCGTCCTCGTAGTTCTGCAGCAGGACGAGCGAGCGGTTATAGTTCATGATGTCTCCGTAGAAATGCAGTGACGGCAGCCTGCTGGCCTTGTATGAGCGCCACGCCCAGTAATCGGAGATGAAGGCATGGCGCGCCTCAAGCGCTGCGACAGACTGCATCCGCGCAGCCTCGATCACCTCCGCCATAGTCATCCGCCGCGCCTCTGCTGCCGGCATCGCCAGCAGCACAAGCACCAATATTTCCACCAACCGTTTCATAATCTTTTTTCCGTGTCTACACATTCCGTTCTGAATTCCGAGTACAACCATGCTCCGCCGAAGTGTTCCGTACCGCTGGGGACTTTCTCCCGTACCAAGTTCCCTTCCAAAGCCCTTCCGTACCGCTGGAGTCCATATCCCGTACCAAATGCCACTCCGAATCCGTTCCGCCGAGCCTCATCTCCCGTACGAACCACCGCTTACCTACTCATATACACATAAACTATGGCTCTCCTCACCGCCCGCAGCTCCACAAATATAGTCTTTCTATATGTCAATCTTCAACATTCCGATTCTTTTTTCTACAGACAATACCGACTATATAGGATTCCGGAAACAGACCAATATAACGGCTGTCTCTGGAATCCAGAACATTGTCACCACCGAGAAAATACCAGTCATTTTTAAATGTATAGCCAGTTATCGGGCTGTCTCCCAGAAACACAGTCCCGTCTGTCGCTGTCAAACGCATCCCGGTCTCAAAAAGCACAAGTCTCCTCCATGTCCTGTAATTATCTATGTCAATCTCCACCGTATCACCCTTCTTCGGGACATACAGAGGCCCGAAATCACGAATCGTCCACCCTAGCGCCTTGTTCATCTTGAACGCATCAAGCACAACTCCACCTTCAGCCAATACGGAATCAGCAGTCTCCACCAGTTCGTTCTGATATGTCAAGTTTCCGATTCGGCCTCCTGTCTGCGGATTGACATAGTAACCGTCAATGATTTTCACCGTATCACCAGGTGCTCCGTAACATCGTTTCAGATACACATAGTTTATCTTGAACGATATCGTATCCCGCGACCGCGCATAAGGATAGTTTGCCACAACCAAATCTCCGGCCCGCACTTTCGAAAATCCGGGAAGCCGGAAAGACGACATGGAAGATTTGCTGAAATCATAGTCCTTATATATTCTAGCTCCCATAAGCAACTTGTTCACCACCACTCTGTCACCACTATGCAGCACAGGTTCCATAGACACCCCGTTTACTACGAAGGCATCACACACCAGAGCCATCCTCACATAATGAAGCACCACCAGTGCCAACGCTGACAGAATCACCACAACAATTATCTTAATGATTCGATTCATGGTCTTGTACATATTTTTCAGCCCTTTCATGCAGTTCACACATGGCAGCATTTCTCCCGTTCACCGGCATTGACAATACTCTCCCGGCATACCCCAGAGCCTTTTCCACATTGCCTCGACGGTCTTCCATTTCCATCAGGAGGATATACGGATACAGTCTTGACGGAACCATCTGATGAGCATGGAGATAATTCCTCTCAGCTTCAGAATAGTTGGCCAGCCTTTCACAGACCTTTCCGATGATGTCGTAGAACATCGGATCTGACGAGCGTTCAGCACCTTCTTTCAAAATCACAAGGCTCTTTTCATAACAGCCTTCATTATAAAGAGCATAGCCATAATCATAAAGGTAACGGGAATCCTTCCGGAGCAGCGGGTACAGAAGAGCCAGGCTGTCCGCAGCCCCTTCCGAAATCCCGTAACCTATTAATCTCTGTTCATCCTTCCACCGCGCCACAGCATCACGCCTGCATTTTTCCGCAGGATACCATAATACTGAACAACACGATGCCGAAAAGACGGCCAAAGCCACCAGAGGAATCTTCCATCCTGTCACCTGAAGACCAGCTGCCGCGCCAATGAAGACAGCCAGCAGCACACACAGCTGCCATACGGCAAGAGGATATGAGGCCAATGCGAATGTTCCTAATGCAAGAAGTCCGCAGGTCAATGCTGATTTTCCATGGTAAAGCAGCATTGTTCCAACCGCAACAACACCTATCGAAAGCAGCAGTCCAACGATTCCGAATTCCAACCCGAAACGAAGATACTCATTGAACACATACTCCGGGCAGCCGGCGATTCTGATACGCTCCTGACTACGTTCTGCTGTTTCAAAATATTGAGCCTGTGCATCACCGAAAACGCCCAATGCTTTTCCTGCTCCATGACCGGCAAACGGTTTGTCAGCTATCGCCCGGCATTCCATTTCCCATATATGGAACCTTCCGAGCGCAGAGTCCCTTTTCAACATGAAAACACCTGCTGACAATGCAGCAAAGATGACGACTGCCACGAGCACAACACCCATACGGCATTCATGTCTACTTTTCCATTCATCCGACAATGGGACTGCAATACCGGCAAGGAATGCAATCCATCCCGTCCTACTCATTGATGCAGGGAGCACAACAAGACCCAGCAATCCAGAAATAGCAGTTCCCCATACGAGAATCCTCTCATACAACTTCTCCGAAGTCCTCAGTCTCCATGCAAAACATAATGCTACAGCCGAACAGACAGCTATGAATCCGCCATAAGGTCCAGGATTCGAAAAACTTCCTGTCATCGGAAACATACTGTGGTTGGACACAACTTCTCCGAACAACTGCCTCATTCCAAGCACAGACTCATACACCAGCCAAAGAGACATAACAGCGACAACAATCCGCTCCGCCGCCTCTCTTCGGCAGGCATATAATGCAAATGCCAAAAGCCCTACAGCAATGTATGGAAAAACCGTAACCACCGCCTACCTACTCATATACGCATAAAATATGGCTCTCCTCACCGCCCGCAATATCAAGCGTCTTCTTCAGGAAGTATAGCTTTCCATTGAAAACATCCACTGCGGATCGGCTTTCAAAAGTATCATACGGAAAACAGCGCTTGTCCATGACTTTCCCCTTACGGTCAACCTCATAGAGCGAGTAATAACGTCTGTCATTTTTCCGGATGCCAGATTCCCTGTAGAATTCGCCCTCACAAGTCAGCACCTTGAACATGTTCCCGACCGGCATAATCATGAGTACCGATGAAACTTCATCATAGAATCCGGACAGTTTCTTCCTGTTTGAAAGCAACGCCTCAACATCATCAATTTCACCAGACTTGAAAGAAGATGATTCTATATGGAACAGACACCCCGCATCTTCACCCGTTTCCAGATTGAAGCCATACACATCCATCTCACAGCACGGCATATAATAGAGCATCCCATCTTTTATGCACATGGGATACACTCCAGATGAATTGAACACGCGCTGCACTGAAGACGACTTTGTCAATGACTTCACGACCGCACCTTCGGCAATATCATAAATGTCAATGATGTTCTGTTCCCTTGCACCAGCAGTATAGATGACAATCTTATTCCCATAAGGAAGGAAGTCCTTAATCGCTGACGTATAGCTGGATTCTCCGATGAAACTGCCAGATGCATCATACTGCATGAACTTCAGGTTCATGGCATCCCACACAAAGATACGGTCACCGTCGACACGGACTTTCATCGGCATATTATACTCGCCGGCAGCACGGCCTTTGTTGCCGAGATTCTTCAATCGCCTCCCTTCAAAAGAATACCTCAACACTTCCCTGTCCGTTGACAGAAGAACTGTAGAGTCATTCTGCACAGCCATGCTGTACAGTTCACGTATCGGGTTGTCCGCCTGCTGCAGACGGCACAACTCAGAAGCATCCAGTTCTGAAACCTCAACATCACCGCCAGCAGTTCCACATGAAACTGCGGCGATGACTGAAAAAAATATCAGAACTGTTTTAAAAAGATTCATATAGGAAAACATAATATCATTTTTACAAACAGAAACATATGGAATCAGCAACTTCTTGTACCACCTTTAGTACAATTAAAATTCCCATTGCCATGTTCATAGACTATCCATATTTCTTTCTGATAATCATTCTCAACCCTAGTCAAAGCTTCAACATTTTCCTCGAAAAGTTCGTTTGACACAATAATCTCTTTCGAAACCTTAATGCAAAGTGCTGCAGCGGCAACTATCACCATGCCTGCGGCCACAATCAATTTTTTCTTCATTTTTAATTCGATGTAGTACATCTTTCACATATTTCCAGGATTCCATAAAGACTGCACTCCACCGCAAATGTGTAGAGTGCAGAGATACGACTACTTGTCCAGATTGCTCTGCAAAGAGTCAACAGATGTGACCACGATGATATCCTGTTCAGAATCCTCATCCATTCCTGAAAGTATGACTTTGTCGCCGGATATGGAAATCAGATGGTATTTTCCACCCTCAACAGGCTGCTTGTATATTTCCTTCTTTTTCATGTCGACGATAAAATCAACCGGTGTTCCGCAATCCATCATTGTTCCGAAAGCGACATCGCCTACAACAGCAGAACAATTCACAAGAAATGAATACTTCACGATATTTTTCATATTCGGCATGACAGCTTTCCTGATTTCATCAGGAACCCTCTTCCCACCGAAATCAAAGAAATAATCCCCTTTATATTTCTTTCCTTCGAACACGCTCACATAGTCATCTATCGGCGTGTTCAGCATAATGGATTTCCCGACTTTTGAAAAACCGACATTCGGAAATTCGAACTCAGGATCGTAAACATCCGGCTTCTTTCCATACCGGGCGAGCACGTTCAACCTGGTGTCAGCAAGGACTGCCGCATAACCGCTGTTTTCCGTCTTGTCCCACAATGCAACACCGAGAAGGAGTTGGCCTGCATCGAACGAAATATACGAATACTGACATTCTCCCGTCTTGCTCTGAGACAAGAACTTCCCTTCAGAAGAATAATGGACAATGACATCTTTCTGTCCGTCAAGAACCCATATTCCACCTTCATCATCCACATCGAAATCCGAGACCTGCAGATACTCTTCAGAACCGCGCCCGCGTCTATTGAGGACAGACACAGGCTGACCGTCCTGACCGAAAATGATTATCCGGCGAGTTTTCCAGTCAGAGATATAAATCCGGTCCTTCCAGCATGCCAGTTTTGAAATTTCCGTAAATGCATATTCCTTCGACGTATCCTGAAGTGCAATCACTTTCGCGTCCTGCCCAAGCAATGTTTCCCAACTGAACGTTTCCTCATGCAGTTCATTCAGCTTTATAGTTTTTATGACAGACTTCTCCCCCGACTGATTACCACAGGAAAGAGCAGTCATACATAAGCACAAAGAGGTCAGGAACCTCATTGCGCCCCATTTGTTCATACCTGATAATTCTTTCATAAGTCAACCATATTGCGATTATCAATATAACAAAGTTATTGCCGTCCGACAGAAAATTCATTTCCGTACAAGGCTATCAGAGTTTCAATCCGGACAAATCATACTCGAAAATCTCATCGTCCTTGTCCACACCCAGCAATCTTCTGTTCGATTCATCGAACGCGATTGCGTTGAGATTTTCTTTGATAGAAACATCATACAGGAAATTTCCATCCCAGTCAAAAATATGCAGATGAGGCAGAACAGCAGATGTCAGCCAATCCATCAACGAGCACCCTCCGTACAGTGCCATGATACATTCAGAAGACTGTGCAACTGAAATATAATGCATCCACCGCGCATCATCATCCGATTTCAGCATCTTTTCCCAGTCACGATACTCCTTCGAAACGGCGAATGTCTTCCTGCGTCCTGTAGACACATCCAACATGTTCAACTGCGGCAACATACACATGGCCATGGCCAGTTTCTGCCGTTCCAGATTCAGAGCACAAGCTGAAGACAGCCGGTCAAAATACTGATTTCCCGAGACTTCCTGATATAATGGTATACTGCTTACCCTATTCCCTTCCATATCCAGCTCAACACAGGCATAGTCGTCTTTTTCCAGGACAAATGCCAGCTGATGATTTCCCATAGGATAAGCATCAATCGTCCGTGCAGGCAATTTCGATATTTGCCGCACATCCGTCTTCTGCGTCTCCATAGATTTCGCCAAATCCAGGCAATAAGAACTGCACAAGTCTAAATCAAACAGATATACTCCATCCTGCCAGCCATTGACAGAACCCCTTATGATAGGCTTAAGCATCTCATTCTCACCACGCCCTTTTGCAACGAAATGTCCTTTGTCCGAAAAGTCCTTCAAAGAGAATGCATGAATCTGAAACGGAGATGTTTTCGGGTCACCGGCTTTGACCAGCAGAATGGAATCTTCAACATATAGACTAACTATTCCAATAGGCTTGTAATCAGAAAACGCCACCTTTTTTCCTTCTATAGCGCACACTTCATGCGGCTTCGAAAATATCACCGGAGCGTCAAAGACATTAGTATTGTTGCTGCCGCAAGAGGCAGCAACAATACCCGACAGGACAAAAGTTCCAACTTTATTCATTAATCTCTGCATATGCCACCTCTATGTATACCTACCCCATCAACAAATCCACATGACATACATTCAAGACAACGTAAATTGTCAGATTTCATATACTGACTATAACAGACCGCACGACTGCTGCTCCCCTCGCTCCTCGCTAAAGCCTCGACATTCGCACTGAATAAAATACTTGAATCTGACATTTTCAGACTAGTCAAAGCAAAAAGTGCTGCAGCGGCAACTATCACCATGCCTGCGGCCACAATCATTTTTTCCTCATTTTTAGATTTTTTAAATTTTAAAAAATATTTCGATGTACATCTTTCATATATTTTCCAAAGTTTCATTAAAAACCTTACGCAATCGGCTATCTTTTAACGGGTTTCCAATAAATACAGGATATCCATCTGTCCCCACAAGAAAACTATGGAAACGCTCATCATTAGGAAATTCCGCATTGTACCGATAGAAGTCACCATACAAATCTAGATATATCGGGAAAGAGAACTTCGATTCCCTAATCTGTTCTGGAATTTCAATCTGGTCATCTTCAGTTGTCAGAGAGAAGAGAATCAACACTTTACATTGCCCAGATTTTTCCACCATTTTTATTTCATCCAAATCGTCCGCAAGATGATTGATTGCACATAATGAACACTCATTCTTACCATAAAACAGAATAAGCATAGGGGAATCAACGGAAACACAGACAGGACGAGTGCGTCCATCACAAATTTCCATCAACTCTTGTGGAAGGACTATCTTATGAGCCATAAAGTCCTTCATCTGCCTACGCAGTTTCATATTGCTGCAGCCGCACAGCAATGCGGCACAACACACCATCAATATGACTTTCGACATCCATTTCATAACTATTTCATTTTCGGAATCATCGCCATACAGGCCGCTCTGCACCATTTTCAAAAGTAAATATTCTGTTCTGCTCGCCTCGCGTCAGCCCTTCGACAAAATACAATAGTCCGGCAGGAATATCCTTAATTTCAAGTTCAACATCGGCAGCAGTCATCTCACAATGAGTTACCCATCCGTAGCCATTCCACCATGACACTCTATACATATCTCCCGGGACAATCGCATTGCCGTCACCTCTACGGATATACGACACATGGTCAAGATGAACTGGATGCCCGGCATCCAAAATCCCAGAAGCTGCACCACGTCTTGCTGTATAATATGTAAGAGGGTCACCATCAAACATATTGTTAAGTGAATCCGTATCTGCCATCATATCGACTCGAACTCCAGACTTATCATAGAAATACAATTCTGCCATATCTGACATTGACCTCCGGTCAGAGATAAACCGCCAATATCGGTGAAGCGAAGTCTGCTTGACCTTAACTATACCAGAAGTAAGACTCCATTCAGGAAATACACAAACAGTATCTGGATTCAAGAACATCTTTTCATCTGAACCGAGAACCATTCCGCCATGCAACGTACTCTGCGCCAACATGACGTGCTGGAACATCGGATACTTTCTTCGAAGCGTAAACGAGACTGTTCCGGTTGTTTCGCCGTCTCCGATATATGTCACATTTCCGAAGCCATCAAGATAGAATGGCAGACTCACTGGTATCAGTTCCGAATTTCTTCCATCATATCCACAGACCATATATGTTACGTTCCGCCCCATTCCTTTAAAAGTCGCAGAACCTAATCTTGCCTTTCCATAGAACACCGGCTTCCATTCCTCATTGTCAAAAACACAGATATAAACATCCCTGCTAGGCAATTTACGTTTTTTAAGCAGCTTCACCTTGACATCGGAAGTTTCCATATATTCATTTGTGACATCCTTGAAAAAAGGTGAATCAAATAAATGAGGGATACTACCATGATTTCTTCTCAACAGACGCAAATATGCAGCATCCGGCGCATAAGTCCTCCTCAGAACTTTCGCGAATTTCGCCTGATTATAATGCGGATAATCCGGATTAATTCCGAACGAGGTAAATACCGTAGTTCGTCTGCGTATATTAGGAAAGACATTCCAGTAATGCCCATACTTTCTGTCAGAGAACTGAGGAGTGTAATCCATTCCTACAGGTATTCCCTTACTTCTCATTATGAGAATACCATTGCACATATACTCATCACACGAAGCACCGGGGAGTTTCACGAAGACATTCGGATCATATATAGGATAGCCATGTCCAGCATGAACCCACCTCTGTTTGGCAATCATCGGTATAAGTTTGTTGTTCACACGCGTTATGGCAGCGCGCGGATTACCGATGAACTCATCACATTCATTCAGATGGTCAATGAAGCCTCTCGCAAATCCGGCAAGGCTGTCCCGCCAGTCCATCAGCGGCTGCATATCAGTACAAGTATACGGAAGCAGCCACTCACAGAACTCATCAAACGTCAAATGCCTTGCCCACTCACCATTTCGCCACTGGTCAAATGCAGTCTCAATATCATGAATAAGGTAGTCAGCCGTTATCCGCTTCAGGTCATAGTCATAAAAGATGCGTCCATCGTACTTCCCTTTAAGGACTTCCAATGAATCCAGCACACCCAAAGCACCTTCTGAGGCAGAAAGCATCCGGTCGGCATCTTTCCAATAAGATTCATACTCACCCCACATGGATATGTGACCCGGCATATTTCCTATGATGAATTTCGCAGCAGCCACTTTTTCCCTGTCTCCAGTGCTTTCGAAATAGGACAGAACTTTCTCCAGTTCCGCCCCATTGTCCCCTGCCGACTTCAATGCAGCCGCGACCTTATCAGTTGCACAAGACAGTAGACATACCATGACAACTGAAAATGCCAAGAAGCGATATGGGAACATTACATGTTTCATCAACCGACAAGAAATGTTACATTTCCGTTACTTCAAACGCACCGACATACTCAGAACTGTCCGTAAGAGTAAACTTTATCTGATAAAAACCCGCATTTCCTGATATTTTCAACACAGAAACACCAACATTTGCTTTAATATTTCCCTCTAGATATTCTCCTGTTGATTGATTGAACACTTCAACCTCAACTACGCCCAAATCACGTTTAAATGAAAGCATAATCACACTCATGTTAGACTCATAACATGCTTCTATAGGAATCAACGCAGGAGATTTCGGATGATGTATTGTAGTAGGATTATTATTATTGTTTACATATATGGGAATCTCCGTCCTTTGTGATTGAGCAAATGAATTGACAGAACAGATGCTGACGGCAATAACCATCGGCAAGACATAAGTGAATAATTTAATTTTAGCCATATCGTTAAAATTTTCTGTTTCGAAAGTACACTGTTTTCACATCATACACAAGAACCGAACGGAAAAAGTTTCATATCGAAAGCATCTGTAAAAGCCTGAATATCAGCATTGATAGAAAAATTTTTCTATCAATGCTTCCTACAACATCTCGTTATGGATATTCGAAGAACAGGATATTTACCAAAAATCTAAAAATGGTTATCGTTTAGGAATTGCAGACAAAATAGCATCGGTATCTGGACTTCCGGAGGCCATAATCTTTTCCCGTAAACGTTTCGCACGATTATACAGTTTAGGTTCTCCATCATCCATAATTACACTTATGGATTTATAAGAGAATCCAAGTACCAACAGAGAAAATAGCAACACGTCAGAAACCCTAATTGTCGGACATGCCGCAGTCAATTTCGACACACTATTCGCCGAAACAGCATCCGCAGCGGAAGAAATCCGCTTACGGCAGTCATCATCATTCCGAAGTTAGTCAATGATTTCGGCATAAGGTTGAATCAATGAATTCCGGTTCAATGAATATTGTTTTTTCAGCATGTCATCTATCATCCTGGCTAAGAAAATCAAATCCATCGACCGCCCTGCATCCACTTTTTGAAGCAACTCAATCTTTTCACGGATTTCATTGACTGAACGGACAGCCTCCAGCATCTTCATTTCGTAAGAAATTCTTTTCCGTCGGGAATACCTGACAAAAAGAACAACAATCAAAACAATCAGAAGAACAAGAACTACAATGGAAAAGGTATATATGATAACCGTCTTTTCTCTTTTAATTTTTTCAAGCCTGGCAACATCTTCATAGTATTTTTTCTGGACTCTTACAGTTGACGATTCCAAAGCTTTCACTGTCAGTGTCTCCTCAAGTTCAAGCAGCTGTTCAGATACAGCTAAACGTCTTGTGATATTTCCAGTATCTTCCAAAACAGATTTCTCCGCATTCAAAGAATACATATATGCTCTAGAATCCAAGCACCGTGCATAGGACGAATCCAGACAGGCACGTGCCTTGTCAACCAGCCCTTTCTGTTTATAGGCTTTAGCCAGTCCGGCATAATCATAGCTGTCAAGATCCGCACCACAACCAATGATTTCATCACATATGGAAATAATGCCGTCAGAATTTCCCATCCCGCTCATGAGCTGATAATATGCACTTACTCTCAACGCTTCCACAAGCAATAAAGAATTCTTCTCCAGTCTTGCCTCTGCCAGGACCGCCAGAATATGCTCGTCCGCTTCCGGAAACCTGCCGCAATTCATAAGCGCGGATGCGAACTGAAGTGCAGCAAAATCAAGATGTTCCTTCTTGCCAGCCCTCCGAAAATAATCACATGCCTGTGAATAATACGATGCACTTTCCGGATTGTTATATGTCAACGCATACAAGTCTGCTATGCTTCTGCATGACATTCCGCAAAAGAACCAGTCTTCTGCATCATCAGCAAGTTTCAACGCACGCATGAACTGAACTGCAGACTCTTCATATTTAAGGGAATCCTGCAGCTGGTCGCCATAATAAAAATGAAAAAGAATGCGGTCTCTTCTTGTGCCATGCCTTCCAAAATAATCTTCATATTTTCTTATTTCCGGAAGAAACGTTCCGTCATCCACACTTTGCTTATCCAAAGCCATCGCATACAATACCGCATATCTGGCTCTATATGACAAACCGAGATGGCCAGTAAGACCCAGGCTGTCCAACTTCTTGATTGCAAGTTCCGGAGCAGACTCGACAAGGCTCTCCACCATATCCAATTCCTGGTACCGTCGTGAACACGAACCGCCCAGAAGAACTGCAATAGTCAATAAGAAGAATCCAAACAATTTTCTCATAACCTACCTACGAGTTTACAGAACCATTTACAACACATCATTCTTTACAAAACAAAGACTGCTTCAGGAGAAATGTGAGATACGCAATGCTTTCATGCTGACTTTCAGAACAAAAATAACAATTTTCCAGAAAT
>ULJJ01004667.1_pt1 | contig 30662 bp, 13 predicted proteins | sample 1950881 | NCBI WGS metagenome assembly ULJJ01 (sample SAMEA4835472, study PRJEB28245) | human gut metagenome | biome: gut microbiome; material: fecal sample | place: Denmark | collected 2008
TCGACACTGTTGCCGTTGACATCTACCACCATATATCCGTTAGGCGCTCCGCAGCGGTTGAGCCATCCGTTCCACCATGCTCCGCTGGCAGCTCCTATGTTGTGCTGATAGAGGTTGCTGTTGACCACCACGTTCTGAAAGTAATGGGTGTGGCCGCAGAACACATGCACCTTGTAGCCCTCGAGCAACTTCTGCAGCGAGGCAGCACCGCGCATGTTCTGGGCTGGGTCGTCCTTGTTCCATGCGGCGGCGTGCATGTTGAGGATGACGAGTGAGCCCTTGGGCACAAACTTAAGGTCGTTGGCGAGCCAGCGCAGCTGATTCTCCGTGAGCGTCTCAACATACGCCTTGTTGCCCTTATAGTTGATGTTCTTCAGCGTAACGACGTGAGCCTTGCCTATGTTGAACGAATAGTCGGTAGGTCCGAACACAGCCGCATAGGCCATCTCGCCGTAGGCTCCGGCACCAAGGCGCGCGTTGTTGAGTCCCTTGTAGCGCTTGTCGAAGTCGTGGTTGCCGATACACTGAAACATGGTTATCTTCATGTTCTTGAACGACGCGGCATAGCTGCGCAGCAGCGGCAGATTGTCGAACACGATGTCGCCCACGGTGATGCCCACCACCTCACGCGTCTTGCTCAGCGAGTCGACCACGGCACGCATGTCGGGCACCAGTTCGGTGTTCCATCTCTTCATGTCGGCAGCATCAAGCATCTGCGGGTCGGATATGGCTATGTAACTGAACCTGTCGGCAGGCTTGGTGCGCTTTTCGAGCACAAAGTTGCAGCTCTTAGAGCTTATGGCCGTCCTGACGGGCACGTAGAAGCCGGAGGCTATGCCGTTCTTGGAAGGCAGCTTGTAGGCGGCCGGCGTGGAGATGCTTATAAACTTGCTGACAAACGTGTCGGTGCGCAGCGTCCAGTAACCATTGGCGTCTGTACGGGTGAAGGCCATGCCGTTGTTGACCACCACTCCGCTGATGCCCCTGCCCGCCTTGTCGGTAACGCGGCCCTTTACGGTAAACACGTTCACACTGGCCTGACCATTGCTCAGAAGCATCATGGTGGCCATAAGGAATAAACATATTCTCAACTTCATAGGCTTTATGTTTTTGTTTTTATACGTTCGCTCTCTGTTATGCCGCACCCGTCATCGGCAGACAACGCCCTGCAACGTGCCGCTGCATAGGCAAAACACGCACACGCCATACTGCAAAACTGCGGCTGCGGGCGGCGCAAGTCCGGCGGCTTGTAAATTTTTGTACAAAATTACCAAAATATGTTTACATTGATGATGCATAAGAGGTTCAATTGCTTTAAAAAAGTATAACAAAAACATTTCTGCCGTGAAAAAGCCGTCAGAATGACCGATTTTTAACTCTGTCAGGCACATAGGGGCACTGACGGCACGGCACAACAAGGAGCAGAGAAGATGAAAACTGGCTACGGAGGAGAAGAAAAGCACGCATTGTTACAATAAAAAATTTAAAGTTACATTAATTAATATGATTACAAACCTAAAATCTGAGCGTCATAACATAAACAAGAAAAACTGAAATGAGAAAACTTTTTTTGTCTGCCATCGTTATGTTGACAACGACGGCACCAAATCTTTCTTACGCGAAAGACATTTACGTTTCCACATCATTCCATGAGCCGGCCAACGAAGGCCTGCGCTTTATCTACAGCTATGACGGACTGAGATGGGACACCATACAGGGCACATTCCTGCGCCCGGCGGTAGGAGAACAGAAGGTGATGCGCGACCCTTCGATAGTGAAAGGACCCGACGGCACGTTCCATCTGGTATGGACATCGAGCTGGAAGGGCGACAAGGGTTTTGGTTATGCATCATCAAAAGATCTTATCCACTGGAGCAAGCCAAGACTGATAAACGTCATGACAGACCCTACAACGGTGAACGTATGGGCACCGGAACTGTTCTACGACGACGTGAAGAAGCAGTACATGATAATATGGGCATCATGCATACCGGGCAAGTTTCCCGACTATAAAGAAGACCACTACAACAATCACCGTCTGTACTACGTTACGACAAAAGACTTCAAGAAGTTCAGCAAGGCCAAGGTGCTTATCGACCCTGACTTCAGCAGCATTGACGCCACTCTCGTAAAGAGAGGCAAGGACGACTACGTGATGGTGCTGAAAGACAACTCGAGAGACCAGCGCAACATCAAGGTGGCTTTTGCCAAGTCGCCCTACGGCCCATGGAGCAAGGCGTCGGAGCCGTTCACAGAGAGCTTCTGCGAAGGTCCGTCAACGGCAATGGTCAACGGATGGTATTACATCTACTACGACTCTTACCGCCACGGCATATACGGAGCGGCAAGGACAAAGGACTTCAAGAACTTCCAGGACCAGACAGGTGCCGTAAAGTTCCCTGTAGGACACAAGCACGGAACGGTGTTCATGGCCGACGAGGAGATTGTGAAGAACCTGATAAAGGAGAACCGCGACGCCGTTCACTACACCGGAACAACCGTGGCAACGCCTGCACGCCATGACGGCGGACTGTCGCCCGTGGTGGGAGTTCACAGCATTCAGACCATGAGAGGCGAACAGGGATGGCTCTATAACCATCAACCCATGATGGCATACTGGAAAGGCAAGTTCTACATGCACTACCTGACCGACCCGAGAAGCGAGCATGAGCCGCCCGGAAAGACCATGCTGCAGACTTCTGTAGACGGATACAAATGGACTAAGCCCGTTGAGCTGTTCCCTGAATACAACGTGCCCGACGGATACACCAAACCGACATGGCCGGGCGTTGTGGCAAAAGACCTGAAGGCCATCATGCACCAGCGCGTGGGCTTCTATGTGTCTAAGAGCAACCGTCTCATTGCAATGGGCAACTACGGCGTGGCGCTCACTCCGAAAGACGACCCCAACGACGGCAACGGAATAGGCCGCGTGGTAAGAGAGATAAAGGCCGACGGCACATTCGGTCCTATATACTTTATATATTATAACCACGGATTTAACGAAAAGAACACCGACTATCCTTACTACAAGAAAGCAAAGGACAAGGAGTTTGTTAAGGCCTGCGATGAGATTCTGGCTAACCCGATGTACAGAATGCAGTGGGTTGAAGAGGCAGACAGAAACGACGACATACTGCCGCTGAAGACTCCCTACAAGGCGTTCAGCGGATACACCCTACCCGACGGACGCAAGGTGGGACTGTGGAAGCACGCGCTGACAAGCATAAGCAGCGACGGCGGAAACACATGGAGAGAACCGGCAAAGAGGGCTCACGGCTTTGTGAACTCTAACGCGAAGATATGGGGACAGCGCCTTTCTGACGGCACTTATGCCACTGTATATAACCCGGCTGAATATCGCTGGCCGCTGGCTATATCGCTGAGCAACGACGGACTGGAATACACAACGCTCAACCTGGTGAACGGCGAGGTTACGCCTGAACGCCACTGGGGCAACTACAAGAGCTACGGACCGCAGTATACACGAGGCATACTGGAGGGCAACGGAACACCGCCGGACAAAAACCTGTGGGTTACATACAGCAACAACAAGGAAGACATGTGGGTGTCGTGCATACCCGTGCCTGTAAAGATAAAGGCTACAGAACATGCAGGAGGCAGCTTCAGCAAGTATGCCAAGCTGCAGGACATGAAAGACTGGAACATCTACTCGCCGCTGTGGGCACCCGTAACGCTCAACGGCGAATGGCTGACGCTGAGCGACAAGGATCCGTATGACTATGCCAAGGTGGAGAAACTGATACCGGCAACGAAGGAGCTTACTGTAGACTTCGACGTTAAGCCCGCACAGAACGACCACGGACAGCTCAACATAGAGTTCCTTGACGACAAGGGCAACATGTGCGCCCGCATCGTGCTCGACTCTGCAGCAACAATGAAGGTAAAGGGTGGAGCACGCTATGGCGGCATGCTGAAGCACTATGACGCCGGACAGACATATCATATCACAGCCAAGCTGTCGGTAGACGGACACGTGGGAACATACTTCGTGAACGGCAAGAAGGCAACGGCACGTATGTTCGACACGCCCGTTGACGCCATAACACGAATAGTGTTCCGCACAGGCGACCTGTTCACAGAGCCGAGCATTGAGACTCCTGCCGACCAGTATGTTGACATGCCGCGTGCCGACGAGCAGGACAAGCTGGCATCATTCTCTATTGCAAACGTGAAGACTGCATCGGCAGACGCCGACTCAGCATCAACAGTGCTAAAGTATGACGACTTCGCACACTATGCCGAATACTTCAACAACATGGAGGACGAGAACATCGTTACGGACATACCCAACAGCAAGTCGTCTGAATGGATGAGCAAGAACATACCTCTGTTTGAATGTCCCGACAAGGACATGGAAGAGATCTACTACTTCCGCTGGTGGTCGCTGCGCAAGCACATCAAGCGTACTCCTGTAGGACTGGGCATGACCGAATTCCTCGTTCAGCGCTCTTATGCCGACAAATACAACCTCATTGCCTGCGCAATAGGACATCACGTGATGGAGACACGCTGGCTGCGCGACTCGACATATCTGCACCAGATACTGAACACATGGTATCGCGGCAACAACGGCAAGGCAATGCAGAAGATGAACAAGTTCAGTTCATGGAACCCGGCTGCCATATATGAGGCTTACAAGGTGCTTGGCGACACATCGTTCGTAATGGCGCTGAAGCCGTCGCTCGAAGAAGAATACGCACGCTGGAAGAGCACCAACCGACTGAAGAGCGGACTCTACTGGCAGGGCGACGTGCAGGACGGAATGGAAGAGAGCATCAGCGGCGGAAGACGCAAGCAGTATGCACGCCCGACAATAAACAGCTATATGTACGGCAACGCAATGGCTCTGGCAGAACTGAACAAGCTGGCAGGCGACACAAAGAAGGCCAAGGAATACACAATGGAGGCCGACACGATAAAGAGCCTGATACAGACAAACCTCTGGAGCGAGAAGCAGTCGTTCTTCGAGACTATGAGAGGCGACACTCTGGCTGCCGTGCGCGAGGCCATAGGATTTATTCCATGGTATTTCAACCTGCCTGACGCAAAGAAATATGACGAAGCATGGAAGCAGGTGGAAGACGAGGAAGGATTCTCAGCTCCCTACGGACTTACAACGGCTGAGAGAAGACATCCTGAATTCCGCTCGCACGGAGTGGGACGCTGCGAATGGGACGGCGCCGTATGGCCTTTCGCAACAAGCCAGACGCTTACAGCCATGGCAAACTACATAAACACATATCCCGAGCCTGTTGTTGGCGACTCTACATTCTTCAAACAGATGAAGCTGTATGTTGAGAGCCAGCACCACAGAGGACGCCCGTATATCGGCGAATATCTCGACGAGAAGAACGGAGCATGGCTGATGGGCGACCGCGAGCGCAGCAGATACTACAACCACTCTACATTTGCCGACCTCGTGATAACAGGTATAGCAGGACTAAGACCGCAGGCCGACGGCAGCATTGTTGTCAATCCGCTTATACCTGAAGGCACATGGAACTACTTCTGCCTGGACAACATAAGCTATCGCGGCAACAACATAGCCATCGTCTACGACAAGGACGGACAGCGCTATCACCAGGGCAAGGGCCTCATGCTCTTCGTTAACGGCAAACTGGCCGCCAAGAGAGACGGTCTGGGTAAACTGACTTATAAAATAAACAAGAAATGAAACGTGTTATAATTCCGGCACTTATGCTACTGAGCATGAGTGCCGGAGCTCAAACTTTTGAAAACAAATTTACAAGACCGCTGAGCGACGTGCTCAACGACGTGTCGGCAAGATTCGGAATAAGACTGAAATACAACGTTGACACAACAGGACTGAAACTGGCGTATGCCGACTTCCGCGTGCGTCCCTACTCTCTCGAAGAGACTCTCAACAACATATTGTCGCCCTTCGACTTCAAGGCTGTTAAGCAGAACGACAAGCTGTATAAGATAAAGCCTTACGAATATCCGCGCAGACAGCCTGAAGACGGACAGAAGATGATAAGCTGGCTGACATCGCTTTACAACAATAAAACAGAATGGGAGGCACGACGCGACACGCTGCGCAAGGAAGTGAGAGAGCGCCTCGGCATAGACAAGCTGCTGCCGCTCTGCTCAAAGGAGAAACCCGAATACTCGAAGATAAGGAAGTTTGACGGATATACCGTGCAGAACTTCAGACTGAAGACAGTGAACGGCCACACTGTGTGCGGCTCTATCTACGCCCCGACGAGCAAGGGAAAGCATCCGCTGATAATATGCCCCAACGGACACTTCAGCAACGGACGTTACGGCAAGGTGCAGCAGTTGAGACTGGGCACGCTGGCACGCATGGGCGCGATATGCGTTGACTATGACCTGTGGGGATGGGGCGAATCTGCCGACGAAGTTGGCAGCAAGGCACACCAGACACCAGAGGCTCATGTGATGCAGGCATTAAACGGTATAAGGATACTCGACTGGATGATACAGCGCAAGGACGTGGACACCAAGCGCATAGGCGTGAACGGAGGCTCGGGCGGAGGCACTCAGACCGTGCTGCTGACGGTGCTCGACGACAGATTTACGGCTGCCAACCCTGTGGTGAGCGTATCGTCGTGGTTCGACGGCGGATGTCCGTGTGAGAGCGGAATGCCGATACAGTTGGCAGGAGGAGGCACATGCAACGCCGAACTGGCTGCAATGTTTGCCCCGAAGCCGATGATGCTGGTGAGCGACGGCGGCGACTGGACATCAACGACGCCCGAACTGGAATATCCTTACCTGCAGCGCATATACGGATTCTATGGTGCTACAGACAAGGTGAGCAACATACATCTGCCGAAAGAGCGCCACGACTTTGGCGACAACAAGCGCAACGCTGTATATAAATTCTTTATTGACACCTTCAACCTCGACGCATCAAAGCTCGACGAGAGCAAGGTTACGATTGAAGACGAGAACGCACTAAGATTTACACCTAAGAAATAAATGAAAAAAACACTACTAAAGACAACATTGCTGGCGGCCGTATGCCTGATGACAACAACAGAGGGAATGGCCGAAAACAAGCATGTGCTGTGGTATGACAGACCGGCATACACATGGACAGAGGCTCTGCCGATAGGCAACAGCCGCCTGGGCGCCATGATATACGGCACGCCGGGCTCTGAGCGTCTGCAGCTCAACGAGGAGACAATATGGGCAGGAAGGCCCAACAACAACGCCAACCCGGAGGCAAAGGAGTATCTGCCGAAGGTGAGACAGCTGGTGTGGGAAGGCAAATACAAGGAGGCGCAGGACCTGGCCACGGCACACGTGCAGGCAAACACCAACAGCGGTATGCCTTATCAGCCGTTTGGCGACCTGTATATCAACTTCCCGGGCAACGGCGAGTACACCAACTACTACCGCGAACTGAGCCTTGACTCTGCCCGCGCCATAACGAGATACACAAGCAACGGCGTAACATATCAGAGAGAATACATTTCGTCGTTCGACGGAAACGTAATAGCCATACACCTCACTGCAAGCAAGAAAGGCATGATAACCTGCAACGCGCAGATGACATCGCCGCAGCAGGACGTAACCATTAAGTCGGAAGGCAACGAGATTGTGCTGAGCGGCATAAGCGGATGGCACGAAGGACAGAAAGGCAAAGTAACATTTACCGGCAGGGCTACGGCAACCGTAAAGGGCGGAAGCATGAGCAGCCGCGACGGCGTATTGCAGATAAGCGGTGCCGACGAGGCTACAATATATCTGACAATAGCCACAAACTTCAACAGCTATAAGGACATCAGCGGCAACGACACACTGCGCTCTGAGACGGCTCTGAAAGAGGCACTGGCAAAGGACTTCAACACGATGAAGGCCGCACATGTAAAGAAATACAAGGCTCTGTATGACCGCGTGAAGCTCGACCTCGGCAAAGACGCATTTGCGTCAACCACAACCGACAAGCGCGTGGAGCTGTTCAAGAAGCAGACCGACCTGCATCTGGTTGAGACCTACTTCCAGTTTGGCCGCTATCTGCTGATATGCACATCTCAGCCGGGCACACAGCCGCCCACGCTGCAGGGTATATGGAACGACAAGATGCTGCCGTCGTGGGACAGCAAATATACATGCAACATCAATCTTGAGATGAACTACTGGCCGGCAGAATCGACCAACCTGACCGAACTCAACGGTCCGCTGTTCAGTCTTATCAAGGACGTGAGCGAGACAGGACACAAGTCGGCCGACATAATGTATGGTGCCGACGGATGGGTGCTGCACCACAACACCGACATCTGGCGCGTAACGGGAGCCATAGACAAGGCTCCATCGGGTCTGTGGCCTACAGGCGGCGCATGGATGTGCCAGCATCTGTGGGAGCATTATCTCTACACAGGCGACGTGAAGTTCCTCGAGAGCGTCTATCCGATAATGGAGAACGCGGCACGCTTCTTCAATCAGATTATGGTGCGCGAGCCTAAGAACAACTGGTGGGTTATCTGCCCCAGTCTGTCGCCCGAGAACCAACACCCCTACAAGGCAACAACGGCAGCCGGCGTAACGATGGACAACCAGCTGCTCTACGACCTGTTCAACCACGTAATCGACGCTGCCGACATACTGGGCAAGACCAAGACGGCTACAATAATCGACAGTCTGAAGCAGAAGCTCACGGAGATGGTGCCAATGCAGACAGGCCGCTGGGGACAGCTGCAGGAATGGATGGACGACTGGGACAACCCGGAGGACGTGCACAGACACGTGTCTCATCTATACGGACTCTTCCCGAGCAATCAGATTTCTCCGTTCCGCACACCCGAACTCACTGCCGCTGCACGCAAGTCGCTCATACACCGCGGCGACCCGTCTACAGGATGGAGCATGGGCTGGAAGGTGTGTCTATGGTCACGACTGCTCGACGGCAACCACGCATGGAAGCTAATCGGCGACCAGCTGACACTGGTGCGCAACGAGAAGAAGAAGGGCGGAACTTATCCTAACCTCTTTGACGCACACCCGCCATTCCAGATTGACGGCAACTTTGGCTGCACGGCCGGCATAGCAGAGATGCTCATGCAGAGCCACGACGGCTTTGTCTATCTGCTGCCTGCCCTGCCCGACGCATGGAAAGACGGCTCCGTAAGCGGACTGAAGGCGCGCGGAGGCTTTGAGGTGAGCATGACATGGAAGGACAACAAGATAACAAAGACAACTGTTAAGTCGGAACTTGGCGGCAACCTGCGCATACGTTCGGCTGTGCCTCTGAAGGGCAAGGGCCTGAAGGCTGCAAAGGGCGAGAACAAGAACAGACTGTTTGAAACTCCAACAGACATCCGTCAGAAGATAAACTATCCTGACGCTATCGAGAAGATGCCGGAGGCTGAGAAGACATATCTGTATGACATAAGCACCAAGAAGGGCGCAGTGTACACATTTGAAGCAGAATAATATATGTGGCGGAATATGGGAAAAACAGAACAAAGCCCATATTTCCGCCACTTTACGTATATAAGCCGGGCATGGCCAAGCGGCACAAAATCGGCCATGAAGCAACCGGCTCTGCAACCTACTGATATTCAAAGGGTTGCAAAAGGCTACCTTTAACATCGCAAAAGGCGGCCTTTTGGCGTGTAAAAGACCATGTTTCGCAACGCGATATGCCGTCTTTCACAACGCAACGGCGATAAGCTGGAACATAAAGAGGCAAAAGCAACTTTACAAAACTAATTGAAAAGTGATTGCAAACCTTATGAATTAACCGAGAAAAAGAATAATATTAACTAACAAAAATCAATAAAAAAGTAGTATGAATAAAAGCAGAATACTATTTATCGCAACCCTGCTGCTCAGCACTTTGGCTATAAATGCGGCAGGCAAAATCTACAAGCCGTGGAGCAACGGACGGCTCGTGGTGTCTGAGAACAACCGTTACATAGTGCACGAAAACGGACAGCCGTTTTTCTGGATGGGCAACACGGCATGGCTGCTGCCCGAACGTCTTAACCGCGAGGAGGCTGAATATTTCCTCGAGAAAGACCGCCTGGCAGGATATAATGTAGAGCAGATACAGGTGCTCAACGCCATCCCCACGTTCAACGTGTATGGTCATGCTGCCAACAACGCCGAGTTCGACTTCAGCAAGGTTTCTAAGCCGGGTGTTTACGGCTACTGGGAGCATCTCGACTATATCGTAGACGTGGCTGCCAACAACGGCATCTACATCGCCATGGACTGCATCTGGGGCTCTATGATCGACAAGATGGACGTAAAGAAGGCTGCCGCTCTTGGCAAATTCCTGGGCGAGAGATACAAGGACAAGCCTAACATTATATGGATGATTGGCGGCGACATAATGGGCGACAAGAAGCCTGAGGTGTGGGACGCTATGGCAAGAGCCATAAAGAAGGCTGACAAGAACCACATCATGACCTTCCACCCGAGAGGACGCACAACGTCGGCATGGTGGTATAACGACCGTGAGTGGATGGACTTCAACATGTTCCAGAGCGGACACCGCCGCTACGGACAGCGCAACGGCGACGGCGACTACACTATTAAGGAGAACACCGAGGAGGACAACTGGCGCTATGTTGACATGAGCTTTGAGAAGAAACCGCTGCGCCCTGTTATCGACGGCGAGCCTTCATACGAGGACATTCCGCAGGGACTTCACGACTTCTCGGCTCCGCGATGGATGGACTACGACGTACGCCGCTATGCTTACTGGGCTGTGTTCGGAGGAGCTTTCGGCCACACCTACGGCCACAACTCTGTAATGCAGTTTATACGTCCGGGCCTGAAGGCATCGTTCGGCGCTGAGAAACCTTGGTGGGAGGCTATGGAAGATCCGGGCTACAACCAGATGAAGTATCTCAAATGGCTCATGCTTAGCTTCCCGTTCACTGAGCGCGTGGCTGACCAGAGCATCATCTCAGGACAGAACGGCGAGCGCTACGACCGCATAATAGCTACCCGCGGCAACGACTATCTGCTCGTATACAACTACAGCGGCAAGCCCATGAGCATCGACCTGACAAAGATAAGCGGCGCAAAGAAGAACGTATGGTGGATGAATCCGGCTGACGGCAAGCTGACTTATCTCGGCGAATACGACAGCAAGGTCGTTGAGTTTACTTACGATGCAGCCTATCTGCGCGGCAGCGACCGTGTGCTTATTGCCGTTGATTCAAGCAAGAATTACATCGGCAAGACAGACGTAATGCTGAAGGAAAAGAACTAAGAAATTAAGAAGTAAGAGTTAAAATAAGTGCTCTAAAGAGAAGAACAAAGGAAGTTAGCGGATTGAAAATCCTTATACTTAATTCCGGCGGATTACAAATCCGCCGGCACATTAGCTAACGTAGTGCTCGCGAGAAAAAGCTACAAGGCATTTGGATTTTTCACTCTTCACTTTTCGTTCTTCACTTAAAAATGCTACTTTAACTACAATATATAAATATCATGTTTAGAAAAATATTATTGGCGGCCCTGGCCTTGTGTCTATGCATGACGGCTCCCGCGGCAAAGAAGAAGAACGGACGTAAGGCGTCGTTCCCCGTTGCCGTAACCGGACTGAAGACGGAGCGCATGGTCAATCCGATGAGTATCGACACATCTACGCCGCGGCTGGGATGGATGATAACATCGGACGAGAACGACGTGATGCAGACGTCGTGCCGCATAATCGTAGCCTCAACACCCGAAAAGGCCGCAAAGCTTGAGGGCGACCTCTGGGACGCAACGCTCGAGGGCGACCAGTCGCAATGGATAAGATATGCGGGCAAAGAGCTGCGCAGCAACACGCCATGCTACTGGCGCGTGAAGGTTACAACGACAAAAGGCGAGTCTGACTGGAGCGAGACGGCAATGTGGAACGTCGGACTGCTCAACGAAGCCGACTGGAGCGGACAGTGGATTGGTCTAGAGAAGGCAATGCCGTGGGACGTTGAGGACGTGCACAGCAAGCTCAGCTCGCGCTATCTGCGCACCGAATTCGACCTTGACAAGCCCGTAAAGCGTGCTACGCTCTACATCAGCGGACTGGGCATGTATGAGGCATACATCAACGGACAGAAGGTGGGCGACCAGGTTCTTGCACCTGCTCCTACCGACTATCGTAAGACTGTGCTGTATAACGCGTTCGACGTTACACAGATGCTGACCACCAAGAACGCCATTGGCGTAACTCTTGGCAACGGCCGCTTCTACACCATGCAGCAGAAAAAGAAGCCTTACAAGATAGCCAACTTCGGTTATCCCAAGCTCCGTCTTAACCTCGTCATTGAGTTTGCAGACGGCAAGAAGAAGGTTATCTCGTCGAGCAACAAATGGAAACTGAATCCCGACGGTGCGATACGCTCCAACAACGAGTACGACGGCGAGATATATGACGCCCGCAAAGAACTGGGCGCATGGACCTCTGTGGGCTACGACGACTCTAAATGGATGGCGGCAGAGCGCGTGGGCATACCTACGGGAACGCTGCGCGGAGCGATGAGTCCCAACATGAAGGTGGTGAAGACCATGAAGCCCGTGAGCGTAACTAAGCGCGGCAAGGGCTACATCATAGACATGGGACAGAACATGGCGGGCTGGATAAAGCTGCGCATCGGCGGCGTAAATGCCGGCGACAGCGTGAAGATTCAGTATGCCGAGAAGCTCAACGAGGACGGAAGTCTGTTTACAAAGAATCTGCGCAACGCGTTTACAACCGACTATTATGTTGCTGCCGGCAACGAGGACGGCCGCTGGTGGGCTCCTACGTTTGTATATCACGGCTTCCGTTATGCCGAGATTACAGGTCTTGACAACGTAACTGCTGACGGCATTATAGGCGAAGTGGTAAGCGACGAGATGGAGTTGACAGGCTCGTTTGAATGTGCCGACACCATACTCAACAAGGTTTACAATAACGCCATGTGGGGCATTCTGGGCAACTATAAGGGCATGCCCGTCGACTGTCCGCAGCGCGACGAGCGTCAGCCGTGGCTTGGCGACCGTGTTCGCGGATGTTTCGGCGAGGCTTTCATATTCAACAACAACGCTCTCTATGCCAAATGGGCACGCGACATAACCGAGGCCCAGCGTGAAGACGGCTGCATACCCGACGTGGCTCCTGCCTACTGGAACTATTATTCTGACAACATAACATGGCCTTCAGCCCTGCCCTTCTCGCTCGAGATGATGTACAACCAGTATGGCGACGCCGAACCTATGAGCCGCTACTACGGCAACGTGAAGCGCTGGCTCGGCCACATGAAGTATCAGTATGGCAAGGACGGACTGATGCCGCGCGACAAATACGGCGACTGGTGCGTGCCGCCTGAGGACATAAAGCTGATACACAGCCGCGACCCCAAGCGCGTAACCGACGGCACCCTCATTGCTACGGCCTACTATTACAGACTGAACAAGATGATGGAGAAGTTTGCCAAGATTCTTGACAAGCCGGCCGACGCTGCTGAGTTCAGCGCAGAGGCAGCACGCGTGAAGGATGCTTTCAACAAGAAGTTCCTCACCATAAACCGCAACACGGCCGAGGTGCCGGGCCTCATGCTCTATCCCGACAGCACGTTCTACGGCAACAACACCGTAACGGCCAACCTTCTTCCGCTGGCGTTCGGCATGATTGACGACGACTATGTGCGCGGTGAGGTTGAGAAGAACATCATACACAACATCATAACCCTTAACAAGGGAGCCATATCTTGCGGCGTGATAGGCGTGCAGTGGCTTATGCACGGACTAACCGACATGGGCCGCGGCGACATGGCATGGCTGCTGGCAACCAACAAGAAGTATCCGAGCTGGGGCTACATGGCCGAGAACGGAGCCACAACGATATGGGAACTGTGGAACGGCGACACTGCCAATCCGTGGATGAACAGCGGTAACCACGTCATGCTGCTTGGCGACCTCGTGTCGTGGATCTATGAGGATGTGGCAGGAATTAACTCTGACGAGAACAAGCCGGGCTTTAAGCACATCGTTATGAAGCCTGCGTTCAACGTCGACGAGATTGACGACATCAACGCGTCTTACAAGTCAATCTACGGCACAATAGTAAGCCGCTGGCACAAGAAGGCAGGCAAGCTGATATGGCACGTTGAGATTCCGGCCAACACCACTGCCGAACTGCACATGCCCGACGGCAGCATCAGGAACATCGGTTCGGGCAAATACGACATTACTGCCGACATGCCCATGACCGGCAAGGCCGTAGTTTCTGACGAGTTTCTGTATAAGTCGGCATCATTCCCCGAGTGCCATTCTGCCACGATAGCAGAGACAAGCAAGGGCGACCTTGTGGCAACTTACTTCGGCGGAACAAAGGAGCGCAACCCTGATGTGTGCATCTGGGTGAGCCGTAAGCCTAAAGGCTCTACAGAATGGCTGGCGCCTCAGCTCGTTGCCGACGGCGTGTTCAAGACAGGAAGTGAGGAAGCCAAACTGGCTGGTCTGTCAGGACTCGACAGCACCAACGCCCCGGCAGCCAAAGGACCTATACTCGACAAGAAGATAAGAAAGAATCCTGAGGGCTATCAGCGCAAGGCCTGCTGGAATCCGGTGATATATCAGATACCCGGAGGCGACCTCGTTATCTACTTCAAGATTGGCAACAAGGTGGCCGACTGGACTGGCTGGATGGTGCGCTCTAAGGACGGCGGCAAGACGTGGAGCGAGCGCGAGCCGCTGCAGGAGGGCTATCTCGGTCCGATAAAGAACAAGCCCATAATGAGCAAGGGCCGCATCATTGCGCCTACAAGTATTGAGGAAGGCGGATGGCGCCTGTATTTTGAATACTCTGACGACATGGGCAAGACATGGAAACGCACCGACTTTGTTAAGGCCGACGAGGGCGTAAAGGCTATTCAGCCGGCAATAATGGTGCTCAGCGACGGCCGTCTGGCAGCCGTGGCACGCACACGCAGCGAGCACATCGGCATAACCTACAGCTCTGACAACGGACTGACATGGAGCAAGCTGCAGCTTATTGACACTCCAAACAATAATAGTGGCCTTGATGCCGTTACATTAAAAGACGGCTCTCATGTGCTTATCTGCAACGACCGCCCGATACCCAAGGGCATAAAGAACGGCAAGGGAGCGCGCACTCCGCTGTCGGTGATGAAGTCTGACAACGGCACCGACTGGAAGCACTGGATAACGCTCGAGGAGTCGCCCGTAAGCCAGTATTCTTATCCTTCGATAATCCAGACATCCGACGGTAAGATTCACTGCATCTACACATGGCGCCGCCAGCGCATCAAGCATGTGGTGATAGCCCCTAAGGTGTCTGCCGAATAACTTTAAAGACATACCCGCAACCGCAAGCCATGGGAATGTACACGAGGCAGACGGCCGCAGTGATATTGCACCATGCCCGGTGCGGGTTTTCTTTTTATCTAAGCATCAATTTAATCAGCATAGCATGAAAAAGATTTTTCTTTTATTATTGTTGTTCGTCTCGCTGACGGCCGGAGCCTACAAAGGCTCTTCCGTGGCAGGGCTATTCCCCCTGCAGGGCAGCGGACGCGTTATCTACAACTTCAACCAGGGCTGGCGCTTTCATCTTGGCGACGCCCAGGGTGCCGCTGCTGCCGACTTTGACGACAGCCGTTGGCAGGTGGTGTGCGCTCCTCACAGCGTAAGACTCGAGCCTGCCGAGGCAAGCGGCTGCCGCAACTATCAGGGCATTGCCTGGTATCGCAAGCATTTCACCGTGCCTGCCGACATGAAGGGCAAGGACATCACGCTGCACTTTGAGGCCATTATGGGCAAGCAGGAGGTGTATGTCAACGGCAGAAAAGTGAAAGAGCATCTGGGCGGATATCTGCCCATAACCGTCAACCTGACCGAACAGGGCGTAAAGGCGGGCGACAAGTGCGTAGTGGCGGTGAAGGCCGACAACAGCGACGACAAGACTTATCCGCCGGGAAAGAAGCAGACGGCTCTCGATTTCTGCTATCATGGCGGTATGTATCGCGACGTATGGCTCATAGGCAAGTCGCCCCTGGCAATAACCGACGCGCTCGAGGCCAACAAGGTGGCAGGCGGCGGCATTTTCCTTCACTACGACAACATATCTGAAAAGAGCGCCGACGTGTTTGTCAACGTCGAAGTGGGCAACACATCTGCCTCAGCGGCTCAGCCTACGGTGGCCGTGGTGGTGAAAGACAAGAGCGGAAAGCGCATCAAGTCGGTTACAAAGAAGATTAAGGTTGGCGCCAAGTCGAGCGCTACGGCATATCTTGCCATGAAACTGAAAGACCCTGAGCTGTGGTCGCCCGAGTCGCCCTATCTCTACAACGTCGAGATAAGCGTCATGCAGGGCGGCAAGAGCGTAGACGGCGGCATGGTGCGCATGGGCATCCGCAAGGCCGAGTTCCGCGGAAAGGACGGCTTCTGGCTCAACGGCAAGCCTTATCATCAGCTTGTCGGCGGCAACCGTCATCAGGACTTTGCCTACGTAGGCAACGCCATGCCCAACAGTCAGCAGTGGCGCGACGCCAAGCGCCTGCGCAAGGCCGGCATGGTGATAGTGCGCTGTGCCCACTACCCCATGGATCCTGCCTTCATGGATGCCTGCGACGAGCTTGGATTGTTTGTCATTGTGCCCACTCCGGGCTGGCAGTATTGGAACAAGGACCCGCACTTTGGCGAGCTTGTTCATGAGAACACGCGCAACATAATACGCCGCGACCGCAACCACACCTGCGTGCTGATGTGGGAGCCTATACTCAACGAGACGCGCTATCCCGAAGACTTCGCCATCAAGGCACTGCAGATAACCAAAGACGAATTTCCTTATCCCGGCCGTCCTGCTGCCGTGGCCGATGTGCAGTCGGCAGGAGTGAGAGACAACTACGACGTAGTGTACGACTGGGCCGACAACATAGGCAAGGGCAACTGGCCCGAGGACAAGTGTGTCTTCACCCGCGAGTTTGGCGAGATGGTAGACGACTGGTATGCACACAACAACATCAACCGCGCTGCGCGCTCATGGGGCGAGCGTCCTATGCTCATGGCAGCCCTCTCGCTCTGCGACACCTACGGCGAGATGTACCACGGCCAGCGCCAGTTTATAGGCGGTTGCCAGTGGCATCCGTTCGACCATCAGCGCGGCTATCATCCTGACACTTACTACGGAGGCATATACGACGCCTTCCGTCAGAAGAAATACGCCTTCGAGATGTTCCGCTCGCAAGACCGCAACGCAGAGCCTATGGTGTTCATCGCCAACGAGATGACTCAGTTCTCCGACAACGACGTTACCGTGTTCTCCAACTGCGACAGTGTGCGCCTTACGATGTTCGAGGGCGACAAAGTGATGACTCAGCCTGTTGTTCACAACGACAGCGACAAGCCCTGCGCCCCTGTGGTGTTTAAAGACTTCTGGAACTTCTGGGCAGCACGCGAATACAGCTACAAGCAGCGCAACTGGCAGCGCGTGTCGCTCCTGGCAGAAGGCATAAAGGACGGCAAGGTGGTTGCCGTACAGAAGAAGATGCCGTCGCGCCGCTCTACCAAGCTGCGTCTCTATGCCGACGACATGGGTCGCAAGCTCAACGCTGACGGCAGCGACTTCATTGTGGTTGTGGCCGAAGTTACCGACGACAACGGCAACGTGAAGCGCCTGGCCAAGGACAACATCTACTTCACCGTTGAGGGCGAAGGCCGCATAATAGGCGACGGCGAAAACATCATGGCAAACCCGCGCATCGTTGAATGGGGCTCGGCCCCTGTGCTGATACAGGCCACCGACAAGCCGGGCAAGATAACCATAAAGGCGCGCTCATACTACGACGGCGTGTATGCTCCGGCTGCTGCCGAACTGACAATAGAGAGCGTAGCTCCCACTCTGCCGGCATGCTACACCGACAAGCCCACGGCAACCGTAAGCAAGCCCGTGCGCACAACAGGCGAGACAAAGCAGACGATGACCGACGAGGAGCGTCAGCGCACTCTCGAAGAGGTGAACAAGCAACAGGCTGAGTTCGGCGTACAGTAAGAGATAAGCCACACAGGCATCCCGCACAGGGATACTTATGTAAAGAAATCTATTTCAGGAATTATCCCGCCAACATCCCCAAGCGGACGTTGGCGGGATTTTTATTTTATAATCTGCCGACACACTGCCATGCACTCGCCTGCCCTACCGTCCGCTGCATAATTGTCAGTCAGCAGCCAACCGCTCTGCCATTCTGCTAATTCCTCAAAAAAACTCTATTGTTTTCGGTTGAAAACTCGGCCACTTTTGATGCAAAAGTGGCCCATTTACGGGTCGTAAACCTATCATTAACAGTTTGAAAGCAGCAAGACTGATTTTGCTTAACAAACAGCTCTATTGCAGACAATTTTAACATGGACTATAAGGAAAACAATGTAAAAATGTTTCAGATTTTTGAGGCATTTTCATCATGACTACATTTTGTGGATAAAAAACATTGGACGCACCTTGAAACTGTGCCGTTCCGAGGTGCGTCCAACATCAATATTATTATTTCTTCAATTATTCTTCTGAACCGATTTTTACATCAATACAGCAATGATATTTTTCAGTTCGCTGTCGATACCTTCAAGATAAGACACCACATATTTATCTTCGCCAAATCCCTTGTATTGCTGCCACGGGTCTTCATCAATATAGGCATCCATGTTTTGGTATGCATTAGGGTGTTTGGCATAATATTCATCAAGTAATGCTGAAGCCTCATCCATCATCACATAAGCCATTTCCCTTGTGATTTCGTCATGGCTACATTCATCCATTTTCCATTTGAAGTAAGGCTCAAAAACAGATGAATGTGGTATCACTCCATTCTTATAATCCTCAATCATGCGATTATAAAACAAATCTTGTTTTTCAAACGTGTCGGTTGCTGTCATTTCCATACTTTTGTCGTTTTTGCAAATATACGCATTTTTATCTTTACTTTGAAAGACTGAGCAAAGACATGATATATTGCGATGTTTATTGACAAGATTTTTAGAATAATGCTTGCATATCTCAAGTATTTTCACGAATTTTGTTAGAAACTGTATATACTATGATTGAAACTTAATAGTTTTCATCACTAAGTTACTGAAAATCAATGACATGTACGACCTTTTTATCATGTTTATCAACGTAAATTAATTTATAATATATGAAATTCATTACATCAACACACTTGAAACAATGGGCTGATACAAAGGAGAGTCAGTCTCTCTTACCAGAATTGATAAGACGGCTTATCTGCGCTTCTGTGAAGCGGCTGGATAGACTGTATTTTCCAAGTGGAGATGCCGGACATATGCCAGGATGGGATGGAATTGTTTCATGCCAAGAACAGATAGATTTGGTTCCAAATGGAGTATCTCTTTGGGAATGTGGAGTGAACAAAGATATTCAAACTAAAGCTAATGATGATATAAATAAACGTGCAGCTAATCCTCTAGGTCATATTAAAGCTGAGTCCACTTTCGTTTTTGTTACTCCCCGGGAATGGGCCAGAGCAGATGCTTGGGTTTTTGCTAATCAAACTGGATGGAAGAAGTTAGTGGTTTATACTGCTGTAGAACTAGAGATATGGATTGAGAAATGTCCAGCTGTTGGAATGTGGCTAGCAGATAAACTGAACGTTCTAAATGCAGGAGGTTATCAGTTACCTGATACGTTCTGGTTGCAGTGGGCTTCTGGCGATAAGTTCACTCTACCATACCAAATAGTAACTGCAGGACGGGACCAGGCTATTGATCGTGTGTTAAAATCTTGCTTTAAGCCGTCTGTCCTTGAAATTCAAGCATTGACGCAGTCTGAGGTAATTGCATTTGTGTTAGCGTCTATTGCAAGTTGTAGTGATGCTAATAAGCTATGGCCAAAGACAATCGTCGTAACAGACAAAAATACGTTAGATGATTTAGTTTCTCACTATGAAAATTTGATTATTATCACAACCTTACGAGAAAATATGTCTTATGCCTTGTCGCGTAATCATACAGTAATCCGTGCCGTAACTCCAGAAGATCAAGTCTCTACCGCCGAGAAGTTACCAAAAGTGGAACGAGAAGGTTTTGTTAAAGCTCTTGAAGATTGTGGTTTTGATTCCGTTCAAGCAAGAAAGATTGCAACTGATACGGCTAGAGACGTAAATGTTGTTAGACGCAGGCTGAAAATAGACAAGCTAAAACCGGAATGGGCGAATAGCGATGGAATATCAGCCTTATTGCCAATAGTTATGCTTGGCCAATGGAACGAGAACGTTCCAGGAGATTTAGAACTTGTAGAAACATTATGTAGAGAAACATATTCAGAATATGTCAAGATATTACAAGGATTCATATTAATGTCTGATTCTCCGATTACACATATTGGAGCAGTTTGGCGTTTGAAGTCTCCAATGGACACAATGTCATATGCTTCGGTTTATCTAACAAATGAGGATTTAACAAAACTGAAAAAAATATGTGCCCTGTTGATTGGTGACGATGACCCTGATGCGGAAGAAAAGCTTGTTCCAGATGAATGGAAAATGTGGCAATTCAGGCAAAGGTTTTCTTCTGATGTCAAAAAGGGAACATATCAATCCTTAATATTGTTATCCTTAATTAATGACGAGAATAATAGTAGAAATATATGGGTTGATGGTTTGGTACGAGAACTACTAAATGGTTGGACGTTACAGCGGTTTTTATCAAACAGGATGTATTTTACTCTTTTAGCAGAGGCTTCTCCTGAAGCATTTATTGAGTTTCTAGAAAATACAGAAAAGGATATTTACGATGTTGTATTCACACCAAAGAAGTCCAATATGGGATTAACTGGTTGGAATATATATTACACTGAGATTCTTTTTGCTCTTGAGATGCTGGCATGGGATGAAGACTATATTTATAGAGCCAGTTCTTTATTATTGCGCTTTTCTACATATAAGAACGAAAGCAATTATGCTAACAAGCCATCAAACTCGCTTGCGGAAATTTACAGCTTCCAATGGCCGCAGACATTTGCAAAATTTGAGAATAGGGTTGAAGTACTAACATCTTTATCTGCTTCCTTTAAATCGCAAGTTTGTGAATTGTGTTTCCATATTTTAAATGATTTTGGACCTAGAATATTTTCTCAAACACATTTTTATAAATGGCGGTATTTTAGCGACCTTTCTTCTCCTAAATATATATCAGTACCAGTTGACAATTTGAAAGCAGTGACAAAGTTGTTATTAAGCTGCACCACATTCTCTGAAGATGATATATGCAAACTCATAAAATTGTCAACTAATAAATGGATGAGTTGTTGCAGAAGAGACATTCTTGACGCAATTATCGTGAAAAAAGATAATTTTTATGAAAGTGATATGATAGAAAAAACTCTTCGTGAAGAACTGACTCATCATATTTCAATTCCTGAAGCTGCTTGGGCCTTATCAAAAAAAGAACTTGAACCATATAAGAGACTACTCTCTGACATTGAATCCAAGAATGTTGTCAAGAAATATCGATGGATGTTCGAGGATATATTCCTACACCTTCCTCAAAAAAGAGAAATGGACTTTAAAAAGGAATGTCGGATGAAGCAGGAGATTAGAGACAATGCCGTTAAAGAAATCCTTTTAGAAAGAGGGAGAAAAGGTATATGGGAGTTGATTAGTTTGGTAAAATGTCCTAGCTCTGTAGTCAATAGTATGATACAACTATATGGTGATGGCTTATTACAAGATACATGTGAAAGATTTAGTAAGAATATAGTTGATATTACATTTCTCCAGACGTTTTTCAGACTTCAATTCGTCCAAAAGGGAGAATATGACTATATGAGGATTGTAGAAGATGTAAAACCATATGGCAATGCTTGCATGTCTGTATGCCTATATGCTCCAGGGTACAATGAAAAACTTGCTACCATAGCCAATGACTGTAACGAGGAAATAGAGTCTCTTTACTGGCAAAACATTAATGTGGCATACATTAAAATTTCCAATCCTATACAAATTATTGACAAACTTGTTTGGGTAAACCGCTTTGACGAAGCGTTAGAACTGATATACCATAACAAAAATTCTTCTCAGATACCCGATATTATCAAAGTCAATGTCATCAAAGGTCTTATATTTAGCGGTCAACGAGACTTTACTCCGCATTTAGATTGGTTTTATATAGATAATGTGGTAGAAGATTTGGATAAATCAGAAGATCCAGAGATTATCCAAGCATTGGTTCAAATTGAATTTTTTGCATATCAGGCTTTCGCTAATCGTAGAAATATAAAAGATCTACGTTTTATCAAAGAATTGATGAGCAAACCTGAATTGCTTATAGATTTGATTATGATGGTATATAAATCTGATGATGGAAATGAGGAAGAAGTAAGCGAATCAGAGCAAAATAATAGAAAGGTGATGGCAAGGTGTGCATTCTCAATTTTATATGATTTGTCCTGCTGCCCAGGTGTTGATGATCAAGGAAATGTGAATCCTGATGTGCTCCGCTCATATATATACCGTTTATATGAATTATCTGTCGAATGTCATCGCACCCAAGTAGTAGATATGGTAGTAGGTACCCTTTTAGGCAATCTTCCAAGAAATGCCTCCTACCCGCAAGCCATTCTTGGAGAAATAGTAGAAAAATTGAAAAGTGATTCGGTAGATGAACACATTAGAATAAGGATTTTTAATAGTAGAGGTGTTACAGTACGAGGTTTTGCAGAAGGTGGTGATCAGGAAAGATCATTAGTTGCATTGTTCAAGAGTTATCAAGACAAGGTTAAGTTTAAATATCCGAGGCTTGCTAAAATTTTCACCAAACTGATGCATGAGTATGAACGCTACGCTAATCGTGAAGACTGCGTGGCGCAATTGGAAGATTTGGAATACTAGAGACCAAGGAATGGTATTATAATATACCCGTTGGCGGAATTAAATTAGTGCATATTAATTCTGCCGATGGGTCTGTTGTTGATAAAGTTTACATATTGCAAGACGGTAAGTGGGCTAATTTTGCCTAACAAACCATCCGTTATTTTGCATAAATGCAGAATGACCATGAGCATACCTGTCATTTGCGAGAATATAGTAGTGTTTCAAAAAGTATGTCTGAAAAGAGTCTGCTCAAACCTGTAGATCTCAAAAACATTACAAATTTAACGTATTATTCTTAATATGCCTGGTAGTCCTTACCCTACCTGTCATACATATTCTTCCAGACGGTCGCGTTATATCTCCACGGTGTAATCACGCTGCCTTATACAGAAAAAGTCTTGCAAATCAGCTGCAAAGGCGATCTTGTCTCCATGATGCACTTTGGCTAACAGGTCGCAATTCAAATAGATGATGCACCGCTGAAGTGGTCTTGTTGGCAAATTCTAACAGATGACTGTATCAACTCGTATCTAGCATGCCACCATAAGACCAACTTTTTCCTGGCTCCAGTCTTTTTCATCAGTTACAGCCATTTGTATAAAGATATCAACAAGTTGCCATAAAATTTGGTGATGAGTTCGAAATTTTATAACTTTGTTTATAACAATAAATAAGGTCATACATAAAATCAGAATTATAATATAATCCTGATACAACATAATAAAACTTTTAGCATATCACACACTATATAATAACTGAAAAATGAACCGAATATGGAAATAATTAATGATATAAATAATCTTTTTCGTAATATTTTCACAAAATCAAATTCATTTAAAGAAGCGGAAAAAACTTCAGATATTGATGAAGAAGCAAGAAATATAATAATCACTAAATTACCTGAAAAACTAAATCTTTATTTGGGAAAATTATCTAGTCAGTATACTATTAAAGGTTCTGTTGGAGTAGGCAGAGCTACAAAAACGCCATGGATTGCAATCATGGATAATGATATAACTAAATCAACACGAGAAGGTGTATATATAGTTTTTCTTTTATCTTCTGATTATAAAAAAGTTTACCTTACTTTAAATCAGGGAACAACCGTTCCGGAACAATTTGGACCAAGAAAAAGTAAGAAAGAAATTACTCAAAATACTCATAACATAAGAGAGCTATTACATGAAAGCAATGAAACATTAAAACACGATGATAATGCTGACATCTCAGATGAGAGATATAAAATAGGTGCTATTTATTATTCTCTTTGGGATACTGAAGATGAAAATAAGGGAGAAAGACTTTTAAGAACGTATCTCGATGTATACAAAAAATATAAAGAAAAGAAAAACATAAAGGAAGAAACTAAAAACATTAATCAAAATCAAAAGGATCCCAAATATCGCCCATATATTACAGCAATTAAATCCAAACCGTTTCTTCTATTAGCAGGAATTTCAGGTACAGGAAAAAGTCGTATTGTGCGCGAATTAGCTCGCGCTTGTTGGGATAAAGATTCAAAAGAATACGATGTACAAAAACCGATAAATTATGAAATGATTCAGGTAAAGCCAAATTGGCATGATTCAAGTGAGCTGATTGGCTATATAAGTCGTATTAGTGGACAACCTGTATTTATACCCGGAGAATTTTTAAAATTTATAGTTAAAGCATGGGAACATCCCGAAGTTCCATATTTTCTATGCCTAGACGAAATGAATTTAGCACCGGTAGAACAATATTTTGCCGAATATTTAAGTGTAATTGAAACTCGTAAAAAAAATAATGATGGCAAAATTGTAACAGACGCACTAATCAAGCCTGAATATAAAAACGAAAGAGATGAAAAAACAAATGAACTGAAACCTGCACAATGGTATGAAAATTTAGTAGATACATTATTGGCAGGATGTTCTGATACGAATATATGGGCACTTAGAAAGCAATTCTTAACAGAAGGTATATCTATACCGCAAAATCTGATTGTCGTAGGCACTGTTAACATGGATGAAACAACATTCTCATTCTCACGCAAAGTGTTGGACAGAGCTATGACGATAGAAATGAACGAAGTGGATTTATATTCTGGATTAACTGAACAACACGAACAAATAGGTAAACTTGGGAAAGAAGAACTTATTGGCACAGCAGTTGAAGGAGTTGATGTATATGAAGACAACAAGGATGTGTGTGAAAAAGCATTGGCATATTTACAAGCTGTAAATAATGTGCTGAATAGCACACCTTTTAAAATTGCCTACAGAACAAGAAATGATTTCTTATTGTATGTGGTAAATAATTTACCTTACAACAAGGACGAACAAGGAAACGATCTGTCAGAAGAGTTTGTCATAGCGAGAGCATTAGACGAAATAACAAGTATGAAAATACTCTCACGTATTGAAGGTGATGATACAAAGGTTACAGATTCTTTCTTAGATAACCTTAAGACAACAATTGAAGAAGGACTAAAGAGTATATACGAAGACATCAAAACAGAAGACTCTGTATCTTTGCTGAAATTGAAAGAAATGAAACAAAAATTAGTTTCAGGCTATACAAGTTTTTGGAGTTAAGATGGATCTTCTCACTATACGACATAAAGACTTCACACTGTACATTGAATGTGCTAAATTTGATGCAACGTGGTATAAAGCCAAGAGTAATCTTGACGAAGATGCCCTCGTGTCTACTTATTCATGGTCAGATGGTGTAGAATCGGTTGTTATACACGGTGATTCAGACGAAGTAACAACTATAAACAAAGGAGAACAAGCCCAAGCAATATTCTTTGACAACACTGACTATCCAATATGGGTAGAATTTAATGATCATGTTAATAATGCACAATGGGGTTCTGACCTGCAAAGCGACAATGAGAAGTTTTCTTTCCGCAGACATACATTAGCCGGCTACATCAACTATGGCAACGATATTGGACGCAGCGAAATAAAGTTTATATATAAAGTCGGAAAAGAAACTTGCAAGTTCTGTTTCTCATTTGAAGTTTTAAGCAGTAAACTCGATTACCACAAGCATTGGAAAGCCATAATTGAAGATATTGAACGTGAATATCACATGCTTTCGATAGACTATCTGCGAAGAACATTTCACGGATTCACCCCTGATAAGAATCAGGATACACCTGAACTTATCTGGTGGAGCATATTTTCAGGCGAACAACAGAAATTTATCAAGGCTTGCAAGAATATCATTGAACGACCACGACACAGGCTGCATGGGCATAAGTCGTATATGAGAGCCGACAAGCTGAAACACATTCCTGCATATATCGAAAATGAACTGGCTGAACATAAACAAGAATATGCACACCTGTATTGCGTTGAAGAACAAATACAGACAAACGACACGCAAGAAAACAGATTCTTGAAATTTGCCCTGACACAGATTGCAAGTAAATATGAAGCTTAAAAAAAACAGATTGAATGCCTTAAAGGTGCATCTGATACAATGAGACATGAAATGGAAAATGTATCAGCTACGCTAAAACGTTTACAGAACAATCCGTTTTTCAGAACAATAGGCCGTTTCAAAGGGTTAAATCAGGAAAGCCTAGTTCTGCAACGAGCTACCGGCTATAGTCAGGTTTACCGCACATGGAATCTTTTACGCAGAGCATATTCGCTAAACGATGGCATATATAAACTTCAGACTAAGGACATTGCAACTCTGTATGAGATATGGTGCTTCATTGAAGTAAGCCATATCGTGAAAGAACAGCTGCACCTGAACGACGAGGATGTGGAGCAAAAAAACAGAATGGAGATGAATGGCCTGTTTACATGGGAATTAGGCAAAGGAGAACATTCACGCATTTTGTTTAAAAAAGACAACGTAGAATTAGCCGAATTGGTTTATAATCCGAAAAACACGGAAAACGAAAACAACGCAACAGGAATAAAAGAACTTGTTGTAAAGACTGTTCCGCAAAAGCCGGATATTATTTTAAGACTGACAAAAAATGACATCGAGGAGAATATGAAAATGACATATCTCTTTGATGCAAAATATCGTATAGGAGGTAAAGACAGAAACGGTGTGGATGTACCGCCTGATGATGCTATTAACCAAATGCACCGTTACAGAGATGCTATTTATTATAAAGACTATTCGGCTGATGCCCTTAAATCAGCTGATGTTCTTAAAAAAGAAGTCATTGGCGGATATATCCTATTCCCGGGCGACGGTCAACATGACAATATAAAGGATGCAACATTCTATAAGAGCATAGATGCCGTGAATATCGGTGCGTTCCCTTTGCGTCCTAAAGACGAACAAAACAGGCAACTGTTGGAAGAGTTTATAAAGAACTTAATTGAGACAAAATCACAGAAAATAATAGAAAATGTGATACCCCAGAAAGGTACGTTCGTGGATGTTGGAAACAGAGTGCTTATTGGCTTTGTTAAGCCTAACAACCGCCAAGACTATTATCAAAACTTCATTGACGGAAAAGCAGACCTATACTACACAGGCCGCCAATTCCCAACGACGATAGCACTTGACGATTTACACTATTTCATTCCATATTTTAAAGGAAAAGGCATACGTGACCTATACGAAATAACCGGAATAAGGACTATCACAGCCAAAGAAGCGAAACAATCAGACGATGAGTCAGACAAAGACGATATACGCTTAGCGTTTAAATTACGCTTTATCAGAAAGCTTTTTGACGACTATAAAAAGATAGATACAAGCAAGATGAAAAAAGATACTTTCATCGACACCACGTTTGATGGAATTGAGACGGTATAGTATTTAAACAAAAATGTTTATGATAATGTGTAAAATTATTTGTCAATAAGTTCTAAATCAACAATAATGTTGAAAATTGTAAAGAATTAATGTGTTTTTATGTCTTATACTAAAATATAATTATAAATACAAAATATATTCAAGTATAAAAATTTTTAACAACATCAATTTTATTCTTCAATTAAGAGCCAACGATCTTTTTTATTATCCACAATATCTATAAATTCTTGCTGATTTATTTTTTTTGATAGACCACTTTTAAATGTTGCAGAATTTGAAAAATTTATATCCAAATGAAACTTCGGATGCTTTTTAGGGATTCCTCTTCTTCTTGCTGAGAGGTAACTTTTTTCATCCTCATCAAATCTTAAATATCCTAAATCATAAGTCATCAGATATTTTAAAATTGACCAAAAAGCTATATTTTCACTTCCGTATTCATCTATAGGTGTCATAAAATCCAAACAATCTTGATTATCATACATTTCAGAATTCAATACAGAAATAATATTAGATATCAGTTCTGCATCAACAATACGATCCTGATAAGAAAAAGAAACTTTATCATCATAAATTTTTAATGTAAACGGTAATGCTACAGAAAAATATTTTTTATCTGAAAAAAAAAATAATCTTTGCATATAATCAATATATGCAACCAATCTATTTACTTCTATGACATTATGGTCTATCTTATCGGCAACTAGAATATACCTTATGGCCTCTAAAATTATAATAAGTAATTCCTTTCTTTCCTTAACCCTATGTGTTGGAAATGATTTTATTAATAAATCACCATCTAATTTATAATCTAATCTTTTCATTAAAAAAAATCCTTATTAAACTTTATAAATTCTATAGTTTTTTCTTTATCAAATTTATCAAAATTTGTTTTTGATAAAGCCATTAATAATGACTCTTTAAGTTTTTCATCTTTTATGTCCAACTCCATAAAAATTGCATCAATAAAATCTTTGTAAGATAAATTATTTTCTTCCTCTAGGTATTTTAACATCGTTTGTCTCATTTCTTCTTTTTCTTTAAGCGTTGGAATAGAAGTTTCTATATACATATTTTTATTAATCATATTTAATCCATGTATAAAAATATCCAATTTTTTGTTGTCCGTAACTAATAAAAAAGACTGTAAAAATGAACGAGTCAACATTGTATAAATGGTATTTCTATATCTATAAGTATCAAGAATTTTACTTGTTATACATATGACATAAGGAAATTCCAAACCTTTCACATTATTCGGATTAGTTACATATATATGATTTTGTATTGTTTGTTTACTTTCATATCCCCTAACAGCAGACCATCCTAATTCCCGATTTATACTAAAGCACATTCTATCTATATATGTGTATGAATTCTTATTATCATCAATAATAATTATGGCAATATCATCAGGCTTTAAATCACTATTATCGTCTCTTAACTTTTTAAGAATATTACATACACGACTTATGTTTGTATCATTATAAACCACAACACTGCTTTCTATATCAAGGCCATCAAATCTATGAATTGGATAACGTGACAACCTAATACTATTTTTATCTCTACTTTCTTGAACTTTATAGCCTAAACGTTCCCAACCCTTATTATCAAACCAATTCAATTTTTTATCTTCAAAAAGCCCCAATCCAAGACTATGTGCAAACATCAAAGTGCGCGGGTCTGTTCTATAGCATCTATTTAAAACTATATCAACTCCTCTAGGTTTTTTCTGTACTGCTCCAAAAATATCTTGAAAGATATCTCCTGCAGCATATACTTTATATTTAACAATTTTTTTACATAAATCAAAAAAAACATCTGGAAAATCTTGACTTTCGTCAATAAGAATATAATCAAAACAAGGCTTAAATTCTCTAGATGGTATTTCATTTATCTCTTTAAGTGCTCTAGAAAATATAAAATCATAATTAACAAAACTGTTATAAGTATAATAGGTTAAGCCATAATGATGACATATATATGAATATAATCCAGAATTCTCATAACCATAAGATCCCCATGCATGAGTAACCCATAATTTTTCATTCCACTTTATCTGTTTATCAACTTTCATAAAATCAAAAAACGGAGGAATACGCTGACGAATTTTTTTAGCTAACGCTATATTGTGACATGTAAAAAATATCTTACTATCTTCATCCTTTGTATACAAATCTTTTAACTTATGCAATAACAATTCTGTTTTACCTGTTCCTGACAACCCTTGAACTGAGATAATTTTCTTTACAGCATATTCACGATAAATGAATCTTGTTTGTTCTGCATCAAAAAGAATTATTTTATTTTTGACCTTTTCAAGTAAGGTTGTAGGTTGATCTACTCCTATCTTCTTAATATCATTTATACATCCTGTAAGCAATGATATAACAAATTCACCTTTACGCTTTAAGCTATTACAAAGTAAATTAGCTTTAAATAATTCATCAATATTTATTTCATCTTGATTAACTTTCACTATACTAGTCAATTCATCTTTCCATAAACGAGTTCTTCCAATATACTCCTGATATTTGTATTTATTTGAGATAGAACCTAAATCAGAAATGAAATCTTCATAATAATCATCAAATTCATCTTTACAAGCAAGATCCAAAAAGATAATCTTATAGCCTGGCGATAATACAACAATAACATTATTTTCATATTCATATTTAAACTGCTCACCTAAAGGTGATGTTATTAAATATATGATAAAATTATCATGTTTTTTTGAAAAGTCTTCAAATGATTTTATTATTTTTTTATTTAAATCATTTTGATTTATATGATTAAAAAATATCGCATCAGCCATAACCAATTAATATAATATTATCTTATTTCTGCAAATATACGGATTTCATTGCGTAAAATGAAATTTTAAAACCATAAAATCATAAAATACATATAAATTCAGAATACGATACACACAATTCTAATAATTACTATTTTAGCACAAAATAGATTTAAATTATTACTATATTTATTCAGTACAAAAATATTTCTTACCTTTGTATGCAGAAGACAATATTTGCGGAAAGA
>ULJJ01003668.1_pt1 | contig 26976 bp, 20 predicted proteins | sample 1950881 | NCBI WGS metagenome assembly ULJJ01 (sample SAMEA4835472, study PRJEB28245) | human gut metagenome | biome: gut microbiome; material: fecal sample | place: Denmark | collected 2008
AGAAACAGCCAATATAGCTAAAGCTTTAGGAGTAGCAAGAAGCCATGATATAATCTTTTCATGAATCTCAGTCGTTTCTATTTTATTCATTTTAAATATTATTTTTCCGCAAAAATACTAAAAAAAAATAATCAACGATAGTTTGGAAAGTGTTTATTAACATTTTAGTTCTAAAATATTTATGTATCGTCGCTAATGCCATAGTTGAATGAGAACGAAAGCTGCTATATCTGCTTAAACCAGCCGATGATATAAATGTTAATCGTCTATTGGTCGGTCGAAACCGATTTATAGTAGAGAAGGAATGCTTCTTTCCACAACAGATGCATGTCATTGGGTAGGGAATACTGCACCGTTATCCATTTCCGGCTATTTTTTGCCACCATGCACCAATTGGTAACGAATTTCCGCCTTTTCGTACACATTCAGTTTTTTGGGTATGAGAAACGTTCACATCGTGAATGGGTGAGCTTATTGAAAGACCAAACCGTCATTACAGGCTGTAATATCTACAAGGGTGGTCACGATGTAGTATCTTTACTATGATTTTATACATTACTATATAGCGGTCTGTTGATGATGAATTTCAGTTCCATGCCTATCTGTGTGTGCAACTTGCCAATGTCCGAACCGAACAACATCCGTTCTTTTGTATTGACGAGTAGCACCACTCAATCAGTTAGGTAGGTTTCCAGTCCCAGTGTGAGTGCACTGCTGTAGATGAAGCAGGCATTGTTCTGCAACGTAGCCCTATCTAGCAATAGCTTGTAGCCTTAATTACTAGTTTCATACCTGGCGAGAGGAAAAAAATCTTTCGACTGCCCAAGAGGAATTTATGGTAATAGCCGCCCTCTGCCGTAAACAGTTTTACCAGAATGCGCATATCCTTGTAGTTATACTTTTATGTATTCACTGCCAATCATCCAGTGATTAGCATTTTGGGTATAGACACTGTATGCCGCCCCGAAGTGGTAGACAAAATCCATGTAGAAATTCCTATGTATCCCGTTCGCCATGCTCGCCGTTACCTGCAAGGCTTTCATGCCCGGAAGGTATCTTTGCGTGTGTACCTGGTTTAAATGCAGATACAGCGCAAAGAGTGTCATTATAAATAAAGATATGTTTTTTCATTCCCTACTTTATTCGAAAAGTTGCTTGTGGTTTCTTCTAAGAAGTAATGAAGAAGCGGTTTTAAGAAGGGATTATAGAACATATAAAAACATAAAAGTGAGACTATGATTTGGAACTATGAGCAGGAAAATGTACCTTTGCACTGTAATGATAAGGCATAGACAAGAAAAAGTCTATGAGTGACACAAAAAGACAGTTTTCAGTTACTAAATCGTTACACTCAAAAAATTGAACTGAATTAAAATGTTGATTCATAAGGATTTTGGAGAAAAAGGTTCATGACCCTCTCTCTCCGCCACTTGCAAAGATGCGAATCACGTTTGTGGTTCGCATTTTTTTGTTTGTGATTTACTTAGATACATTTTAGTATAACAAACTCTCGGTCAATATGCGAGTGTTGTGATATTGTTTTCCATGATGTTATTTTATAATTTATTTTATGAACAAATTAATGAACTAAGCTAGTTCATTAATTTGTACTTTACCATCTATCTCATTTAGTATGTTATTATTGAGCATTTGTTGGTATGCTTTATGAAGAGAATTAATAATATTTTCTCCTGTACGCTTAAAACCAAACTCCCTTGCGGTTGATATAAATAAATCGTCAGGGGTTATACCAAAGCTATGTTGTACAATTGTTTTCATTGCCATGGATAACTCCTCATTACAAATATATGTAATCTGACGAATGTAATCATCGTCAGGATTAGGAACACGAACTTTAATGTCTTTGAAATCTTTTATTTTAATAAATTCATCTTGATCAAGACTTACCAAATCTTTTAAATGATAAAATAATATGCTTCTTACATCATTACGGACAACAGATGTTACTTTTTGTCGACCATACGCAGGAGCTATGCGTCTACATAATTCTTCAAAATGAATGGGTTGTTCTTGCGCTATAATATCCCATGCAATATCATATCTTTCTCTAATATTTCCATTTTCATCTATCATTTTTAATGGATATTCACGTTTATAAAATTCAAAACCATATCCAGAATCGTTAATTTCTGATAGTTCTACTTTTTCTTCTATCTCAATAGTAGAAATTATTGGATTGACGCTATCGTTATTATCATCAATGACATTATTACAGTCTGATTCTATTATTGCACGTCCTAGAGCCTTTTCTATGGCATTTACGAGTTTTTCCTCTTCTGTTTTAGTATCTTTTATCCAATCAGTCGACCATATTCGATAAATTGTCCATCCCATATCTTCAAGTACGGTTTGGCGTAGTCTGTCACGTTCTCGAGCTGTACGGGCACTGTGATACATTGCACCATCACATTCTATACCTATTGCAAATTTTCCACTTAGTGTTGGGTGTTTTACGGCCATATCAATACGGAATCCTGAACATCCAACTTGGGTTACCACATTATAGCCTTTTGATTGTAGAAAATCGTATACAGTTTCTTCGAATGGAGAGTCAAATTCTAGATTGTAATTAAATGTAAGCTCATTCTTTAGGGCTATAATGCCTTGTTGTGCAAATTCAATATATGAACGAAGCATTTTCACGCCTTCAGACGAAACCTTATCCAGGTCTATATCTGTAGGCATAATGGAACCAACCAACTTTATATTGTATTTTGCTCGTGTTATAGCTACATTAAGTCTACGGTAACCGCCTTCACGGCTTAGCGGTCCAAAATTCATGTGCATTATGCCATTATAATCTTTAGCATAGCCAATACTAAATATAATTGTGTCACGCTCGTCACCTTGTACATTTTCAAGGTTTTTTATAAAAAATGGCTCTTCATTATCTTCAATAAAGTATTTGTTGAAAGAAGGGTTTTCTAATCGTTTTTGTCTAATGACAGCATCTACCGCATTCTGTTGTGCTTCACTAAAAGTTACAACTCCAAGGGATCTGTTAGGGTGCTTTTTGAAAAGTTCAAAAACTAAGTCTGCCACTTTTCTTGCTTCAATTATATTATTCTTTTTTCCCCCTCTATCATAAACTCCATTTTTCACATAGATATATTCAACTCCACAATCAGGAACATTCTCTTTTGGTGAAGGGAATGTAATAAGTTGGCTGTTGTATATTTTTATGTTAGAGAATGCTATTAAATTTTCATTGCGACTTCTGTAATGCCATCTTAGGCTGCGTTCTGGTAATATTGCTACAGCTTCATCTAAAATAGATTCATATGCACCAGCATCATTATATTCATTATTGTCATCAGAGTCTATGTCAAAATCTTCATCGTTCATAGATGTAGAGAAGAAACTTGTTGGTGGTAATTGTTTCGTATCTCCAACAATTATAACTTGTTTGCCACGCATGATAGCACCAATTGCATCTTCGGTATGTACTTGTGATGCTTCATCAAATATTACCAAATCAAAGTTATAACTTTGGGCTTCAAGAAATACACTTACAGATAATGGTGACATCATAAAGCAAGGACGAAGAGATGTTATAAGATTTGGTATTGACATAAAAAGTTTACGTAATGGCATTAATCGTCTTTGCTTGTTTATTTCTCTCTTTAATATTGCTATTTCATCTCTAGCACCATTAATAGAATTAAAATCTGGTATTCTGCTTAATGCTCGTTCTCTTACTCTTGCTTGTGCAATTTTAAATTGTTCTTTATCAAGTTCACAAAATTCCTTGATATTTTGAACTTGTATCCTTCCTCTAAAGTCTTGTACAGCAGGGAAGTTTGGTAATATAGCATCTAACCATAAACGATAGAATCTTTTGAGATAAGAATCTACAATAAAGTTAGAATTAATATTTAATTCTTCAGCTTTATTTATATATTCTTCAAGCCCTGCATTATTACATTTTTCTCTTGTAGAACAATAGTCAACCCATTCTTCTAACAAATATTTTTTATCCTTGCATAATGACATCCGATTCGCTAAATCTAGAATATTATAATGATAAAAGTCTCGGCCATTGTTGAAGATAGATACAAACCATGTTATACTTTCCTGTAAGCTATTCATTCTTACGGTCATTGATAGACTCTCATCATTGCAATATGATGTGATTTTACAATTTTCACATACATTTTTTACGAAAGATTCAGGCAAATTGTAAATGTCAATAAGCTTTCTTAATTCAACAGCATATTTCAGGGCTTTTATTAATTTATCCCAATCTGTTTCAGTTCCATTATAATAATCTTTGTATAGGTTATATATGTAATCCTTTTGTTTTAATAATTCTCCATTTAAAATATTAAGAGATATAAGTAAATTTAAATCAGAGATTGTGGATTCATAATCACAATATGTTTTTCGCATATTCATTATATTTTGATACTCTGAAATAAACTCTGTAGCTATTGATTCTGACGTTTCTGCATATGCTTTAATGTCGTTCCATTGAGTTGTCTTGCTAAAATTGTATTTCAATATAGAACTTAATTTTTTGAAAGCAGATTCTATGTCTAATGATAAACATTTGGCATTAAACTGTGTAATATCAGAGATTGGTAATTTTCCTTGAACAATTAGATTTTGTAAATTTGAACTTATTGTATGAAGATGACATACAAAACTTTCAAATTTCTTAAGATCATGAGATAGTATATCCCATTGTGTGTCTATGCCAGAATAGTAATTACCATAATCTTCACGATATTGTTGCGTATTTGCAGTAATTGTTGTCTGATTATCTGAAATAATTTTTAGCTCATTTAAAACTTTAAGAGCGTCATTATATGATAATTTTTCACCTTTAACCGAATATGAACTGATAAGTTTAATCTCTTTGTGGTATTTACCATTAAAAACTCTAAATAAAGATTTGTATTCACTCCTAAATCTTTGTAAAGTAGGATAAAATTCACAATCTAGAATCTCTTTATCAAAACGAGATAGGATAGATTCTTTTGATTTTAGAATTAAATTGTGTAAAGACTCATCTGTTTCTATATTAGATTTAATACGAACTAATTCCTCGTTGTTAAACCATTTTATTGTTGGATGTATATTTTGTATGTCTACTAATGCTTGAAGAGATTTTACAAATGAAATAAATTGATCAATTGTATTTGGGGAAGATATTTCAAGTTTAGATGCAATGTCTTTAGCCTCTTCAAATAATGAATTTATATTTTGGGTAAGTGATATTAATTCGTTATTAATATTTCCTATATTTTGAGAAATCCAATTATTATCATCTCCATTGATTCGTTCTTGAAGTTGAGTCATTAAAGAACATAAGCTATCTTTACTTTTGACTGCATCACAATTAAAAAAAATATCATTAAATTTACTTTTTAATTCATTTGTTGTGCTAATTTGATTTTCTGTTTGCTCCTTATATTTACGGGCATTATCAATAAGATCATCAATGTTGTGGTCAATAATCCAATCTATGGGTATAAATGGAGATTTTGCTACAAATGATAAAATGGATATAAGATCATTTGCACCATTTAAAGATGGTTCAATTTTAATACATAATTTAGAACAAATCGAAGAGAACTGCTTTGCTAATTCCTTCATTAAAGGGACGGCAAAGGCTACATTTGAATCAATTTCATGCCTTAATGCGTTGGATAAAAAATTGATGGAAGAATCACGCCATACATTATTTGAATAATCTTCACTTCGCTTGCCGATGGTTTTAGATAGTTCATTGAGTAAATAGATTCTTTCATTAAGGATTTTTGTTGTTACTTTATCGGTATCTGATATGGAAAAAATAACATCTGGTACATTCTCTAATTTTGCTAACTTTCCATTAACAGAATATATGGAAACATTAAGCCCTGAAGTTGGTGTGTGAAGTTCTTCTTGATACTCATTGAGCAATTTTCTTTTTCGTTCTAATAGGTCAAGTTGAGACAAAGCTTCTTCCCTAACACGAATATGATCTATATTTATTGAATTAGCAAGATCATGCAATATCTCCTTTTTTTTAGCTTTATGACTATGAAGTGTAAAGCAAAAATCAGATAACCCGACATTTGCTAAACGGTTATATACTACTTGTAAAGCTGCCATTTTTTCAGACACAAAAAGTACTTTTCTGCCGTCAGCAATGGCTTCTGCAATAATATTAGTAATAGTCTGACTCTTTCCTGTTCCCGGAGGTCCTTGTAAGACAAAACTTATCCCTTTTTTTGATAGTAGAATTGCATCTTGTTGACTAGAATCTGCATCTACAACTTGGAAAGTGTCTATAGGACGTATTAGTTTGTCGTGGTTATAATTATTAAGTTCCTCTGGTGCTTGAATTGGATCTTGTTCGCCAACTAGTGCTGATATTATAGAGTTTGAATTTAATCTGTCTTCATTCCTTTCTAAATCTTTATACATATTTATTTTAAGGAATGATAAATTTGTCAGATGTATACTATTTTCAACACCCCAACCCTTATTCTCTACTATATTGAATACTTTTTCTAAGTATTTAGTAGGAGAATCATGAGTTGAATCAAAATCAGGTGTGATTATTCCAAAATCATTATATAATTTATGAGATAATGTCGGATTTATAACTATTTCATCATCGTGTAAAACTAGATGATAAGGGGAGGATATTGATTCTATTAAAAGTTTTACAGGGACTAAAATTATAGGAGAGGAGAAAACCTGTGATGAATCGTCACGTTCTTTCCATTTAAGCATACCAAAAGTAAGGTATAAAGTATTTATACCTTGCTCTTCGATAGATGTATTAGCTTTATATCGCAGGGATTTTAATGTTTTTTGAAGATCGCCTATAGGTCTGTTCGTTTCAATATCACCTTTGATGATTGTGTCATATGTTTCTTCTCCTTCATCATCAAATTGTATCCTTTTTGCATATGGAAAAATAATTTCTCGCTCATTGACTACTATAAGTTCCCAAAGCTCATCGAAAGAAGGCTTTGTTATCCTTACATTATTACGTTTCCCCTCAGTAAAATTTATTAATCTGTTTCTTTTTCCAAAATCAAGCAACAGTTTCTTCCATGTTTCGATTCTTGTGTGTAGTTTATGCCCCATATGCAAAACTTGATCAATATTGTTATGATTCCTAATTTATCAGGATTTTATATTTAAAGCGTGGAACTGTATGCAACACCTTCTACTTGAAGGTCGTAGGAAACCCAGGATACAGATGCAACAATAGCAGCCCACGCTTATGCGTGAGAACCACTATGCTATCTTTGTATCCAATTTGAAAATTTCCTACGTTTTCAAGTACAAGATAAGCATAACGCTTCTTATACATTCGTATGTTCTGGAAAGAGTAGTCTCTATCCGATTGCAAAAGTAGTAAAATTTTGTGATATAATATTTGTATTTCGTTTATAATCCTTTGTTTTTAAGTGGAAATAAAGAAATAATATCTTACTTTCTTGCATCTTTTTTGCCTTTCCCTTATCAAATTTCGCATTAAACTTATAACTTTGGGGAGAGTTAATGTTTGATGCTTATGATACAGAAATTCTTGCAGAGATACAGAGAGGCTTTTGGTGATGGCGTACCGTTGCCTGTGGCCTTTGGATATAGCGACACGCCTGTTGAGGAGATAAGGAAGATACCGCGCTGCATGATTGGGGCGATACGCAAGGTGTGCGACGGCCAGGCGCTGACGTTGAGCGTTGACAATGTGCTGTGTGGCGGCGGAAGTCTGTATACACGGTTTGCACCGATGCAGGAACGCATACCGCGCTTTGTGTCGGAACAGGAACACTACAAGCAGACGCCCGAACAGGTAAAGACGTATGTTAGCCGTCTTGGTATCAGTCTGACAGAAAAGCCGTATCTCAACTTTGTGCGTATGGATAAGCTCGCTTCATTAGATGATGCAGAAGGCATACTGTTCTTTGCCACGCCCGATGTGCTTTCAGGCTTGTGCAGCTGGGCTTTCTACGACAATGATGCCGACGATGCCGTGTGCACACGCTTTGCTTCAGGATGCTGCAGCATAGTGACATTTGCCGTAAATGAGAACAGAAAACAGGGGCGCAGCTGCTTTATCGGAATGTTAGACCCGTCAGCCCGTCCGCTTGTTCCTGCCAACGAACTGACATTTGTTATTCCGATGCACCGCTTTAATGAAATGATGCAGACGATGGAGAAGTCGGCGCTATTCCAGAAAGCATACTCGATAGTAAGAAAACGTATTAACGGGGAGATTGGGAAATGAGACAAGAGCTTATACACACCTGTCCGGAACTTGTCGACTATATCAACGATATAGGTTTTCTGCCTTTGCTCCGCATGGACATTGACGGCTGGTCGGCAGAAGATGCTGTGGACGAAGAATGTCAGTACACACGCCTGCCTGACGGAGGATGGGAATGGCCTTTGTGGGAATGGAAAGGCTCTGTGCTGCGTGAGAGCCGTTGCGCCTATGGCAAGTTCTTCAAGCGTAAAGCCGCGTTCGTAAGCAGTGAGTGGTGGCCTGACTTCTGCAATTATCGTCGCAGCCTTTATCCTTATCCCGAGGAGGGTAGCGTAGAGGAGGCCATTCTCGCAACACTGAAAAGCGAAGGGAGCCTTATCACACGCGAACTGCGCGCTGCATGCGGATTTACCGGGCCGAAGATGCGCAGCCGTTTCGATGCCTACTTGACACGACTGGAAATGGGCTGCTATATTGTAACAGAAGACTTTATCTATCCACGCGACAGACATGGGCGTGAATACGGCTGGGGATGGTCGCTGCTGACAACGCCCGAAAGTCTGTTTGGGCGAGAAGCATGTAGCCCTGACCGCACGCCACAAGAATCATACGATAGGCTGCTTGAACATTTCAGAAAAATATTGCCGGATATGCCTGAAAAGACTTATAACAGTCTGCTAGGGATAAAGTCATGACATCTGCCGAATGCGCCTGCCGGGGCTGTATGCTCTCCGCCGCTTATCATGCTTATGTTGCCAGGCGGCGTCATGTATCAGATAAAAGTGAACAAAACGCAGTCATGATTTTGTCTGTAGCGTAAATTATTGTACATTTGCATTGCGCATGCACGAAACATGCTACTGACGACAAAAAATATGAGAACACAAGTGTTGATGGCGAAAGATGCATTCATCAGGCTGCATGCACATGCTCAGATGTATGGCGGCTTCATACAGCTGAGCGGTAATGACCGTGATTAAATGCCTTTGATGCCAACAAGGCCGACCGTCGCCCTGCACGACCTTCGGACAGATATATGCTTAAACATTGTAACTAATATGAAAACCGAAAAACAACATCTTTTGAAGAAAGACGGGATAAGCTATGTTGTTCCGTTCATACTGATTACGTCATGTTTTGCCCTGTGGGGCTTTGCCAACGACATAACAAACCCGATGGTAAAGGCCTTTTCAAAGATATTCAGGATGAGTGTTACCGACGGCGCCCTGGTTCAGGTAGCCTTCTATGGCGGCTATTTTGCCATGGCATTTCCCGCTGCCATCTTCATACGCAAATATTCTTATAAGGCAGGCGTGCTCATGGGGCTGCTGCTTTATGCCGTAGGCGCGTTTATGTTTTTCCCGGCCAAGTACACAGGTTGCTATTATTCGTTCCTGCTGGCCTACTTCATACTTACCTGCGGCCTGTCGTTCCTTGAGACGAGCTGCAACCCTTACATATTGTCGATGGGCACCGAAGAGACAGCTACAAGGCGCCTTAATCTTGCCCAGTCGTTCAATCCCATCGGGTCGTTGCTGGGCATGTATGTAGCAATGAACTTCATTCAGGCGCGCCTCAATCCGCTTGACTCTGATGCGCGCGAGCAGCTCAGCGAGGCCGAGTATGCCGTGGTGAGAGACTCCGACCTGAGCATTCTCATACAGCCTTACGTGATAATAGGCGTGGTGATTCTCTTTATGGTCTTTCTGCTGATGATTGTGCGTATGCCGAAAAACGCAGAGAAGCAGGACGGCAACTTCATGTCTACCATCAGGCACATCTTCCGCCTGCCTCATTATCGTGAGGGAGTGATAGCCCAGTTCTTTTATGTCGGTGCGCAGATTATGTGCTGGACGTTTATCATACAGTATGGTACTCATCTGCTCATGCAGACAGGTATGTCGGAGAAAGACGCCGAGGTGATGTCGCAGCATTACAACATCATAGCAATGGTAATCTTCTGCTGCAGCCGCTTCATCTGCACGTTCTTCCTTAAGTTCTTCAATGCCGGCGCCATGCTTGCCACGTTGGCCGTGGTGGCTGTATTTCTGCTTATAGGAGTGATATTTATGCAGAACATCTATGGTCTTTACTGTCTTGTCGGTGTTTCTGCCTGCATGTCACTGATGTTCCCCACGATCTACGGAATAGCCTTGTATGGATTGGGCGAGTCGGCCAAGTTTGGTGCCGCCGGACTTATTATGGCCATCCTTGGCGGAAGCGTTCTGCCTCCGTTGCAGGCTCTTATCATCGATCAGGGATATGTTATGGGGCTGCCGGCCGTCAACGTGTCGTTTGTGCTGCCGCTAATCTGTTTCCTCGTGATAATATGGTATGGCGTGCGCTCTTATTCGCGCATCGCTTCGCGTTAGTAAAAACAAAAGCCTCCCCACAGGGGAGGTCTGGTGGGGCTTTCACTTTCGTGTCAGCAGCGAATACAGATATTTGAAGTTTTCTTTAAGTTCATTGGTGTCGAGGCCGTTAAGGAAGGCGTGTTCGTATGATATGCCGTAGAATACCTGCCTGAACATCCGTGCCGTTGTCGTAACGTCCACGTCGCTCCTTATCTCGCCCTTGTCCTTAGCCCTCTGTATCACCGTTGACCACATTTCATAGTCCTTGCTGAAGATGTCTTCAATCTTCTGTCTTATGCCGGGATAATACATGCGGACCTGCGAAAGAAAGTGGATATAATAGAAGTTCGGGCAGCAGTCGTATGGGTTGTTGCCGTCGTTCACAAGACTTACAATTCCGTTCATTGCCTTAGACACTCCGGCCACATACTGATTTATAAATTCCGCCAGTGTGTCTGCCGGCTGGTCAAACTTGTTTACGGGGTTCTGCAGTTGTATGAAGAACTTGTCGGCCACGGCAACAAACAGGTCAAGCTTATGCGGAAAATAATACACTATTCCGGTCTTTGCAAGTCCGCAAGCCTTCGCCAGTGTGCTGATGCTTGCCTTTTCGTAGTTCATTTTCAGGAACACCCTGAAAGCCTTGTCTATCACTTCTTCGCGGTTTGTTATCATAATCGTTTTTGTTTTCAGCTGCGAAGATACAATATTTTTTACTTTTCAGCTGTATGTTGTGATGCTTTTTGTGGAGCAAATGGCCAATAAGGAATGTCTTTGGTCATGCATCGTTGCATATATGCTATTTGTCTTATTATCAGACACTTAACTACGCCGTAGTAAAACATGCCCTTTTAGCGTGCAATTTGCCGCCTTTTAGCTCATAAAAGGCGGCAAATTACAATGCAAAAGGTATGCTTTTATATTTCAGGCCTTTAGCATGTGCTAAATAGGCGGCATATTCGTGATGTGGATAACAGGATTGTTATACAATTCCTTTTATGCAGGCAAACCTGCCGTCACGTGTGTGTCCTGTCAGAACTTCTCTGCTATGCTCCGTTCTTATTTATCCGATGCTTTTTCCTGCATTCTCGTACACTTCTGTTATTTCCTCCTCGGTGGTGAGGTTGAAGTCGCCGGGTATGCTGTTCTTGATGGCAGATGCGGTGAGGGCGAAGTTGATGTCCTTCGGGCTGTCGTCGCCAAATTTCAGCAGGGCATGAATGTATGCGGCTATGAAGGCGTCGCCTGCACCCATAGGGTCGATGACGTTGTCTATGTCGTAGATGCGTGCAGGATAGATGTTGCCGTCTGACCAGAGAACGCCTGACAATATGTGATGGTTGGCCGAAAGGGTGTTGCGCAGGGCAAGAATCATCTTGCGGCACTTGGGGAACATGTCTTTTGCCTTGCTGAAAAACTCTTTATGGCTTTGGATGTCGAAGGTGAAAGCTGGCGACGTGGCAGTAAATTTCGGCGGAGTGATGCCCGTGAGAAGTTGCCATTCGCCTTCGGTGCCGAACATTATGTCGCATTTCTTGGCCAGCGGAAGCAGTATGTCGTGGGCGCTCTTGCCGTATTTCCACAGATTCTTGCGGTAGTTTATGTCGAAAGATATTGCAAGGCCCTGTCTTTCTGCCTCGCACACAGCCTCTTCGGTAACGTCGGCAGCGCTTTGTGACAGGGCGCAGGATATGCCCGACCAATGGAAGACGGATGCATCGGCAAATGCGTCAGCCCAGTTGATTGTGCCTTTGGCAACGGTGGTCATTGATGAGTCGGCACGGTCGTACACTACGCTCGAGCCGCGCATGGCTGCCGCATTCTCATAATAGTAGGTGCCGAGACGTATGCCGCCGCGGGTTACAAAGCGAGTGCCTACGTTGTATTTTCTGAGTTCGTTAAGGCAAGCCTGGCCTAATTTGTTGTCGGGCAGGCGTGTAACATATTCGACATCATTGCCTAGCATGGCCAGCGACACGGCAACATTGGCCTCGCTGCCTCCGAAATATCCGTCCCATGTGCTTCCCTGTATGATGCGCAGCTTCTCCGGACGTGTCATGCGCAGCATAATTTCACCAAACGTAACTATTTTCTGTCTCATGTCAATTTTTGTTTGTCCTGTCTGTTTCTTCAGGCAAGTGGTGTTGTAGTTTGTTTATCTCTTTGCACGTTTGTCTAAAAAGCAGACTGCTGTTTTCAAGATGTAAAGATAGCTATTTTTGTTTGTTGCCATAGCGGATGAATGTGAAAATAATGTGAATGTTTAGAATATTTATGACAAAATGCTTTTAGAAAGACCTTTGTCCATAAGGCGGATTATGCGGCATGAATGGCGACGTAAGTTAGTTTCTTATAGCCGGACAATAAAACAGCCATTATTTTTTGTTAAGTAAATAATTTCTGCGGTTATCGTTATTCTTTGTATTTTTGCAGGGTATAGACAGGCAGACAGTTGACTATAATTTTTTGTTTATGGAGATAATAATTCAGAACGACAGCTTAAGCCATAGAGAATGTTCTGTTCTGGGGCTTAATGAGGTCTTTGCTGAGGACTGTGAGAGGCAGGCCTTGCTGTTCGACGGCTTTATTTTCGGCGTCTGCCTTCGGGGCGAGGCGTCGGTGAGGATAAACGGAACAGTGTTTGATGTGGTTCCCGGCAAGGTGTTTGCCGTTTTGCCAAAGCATTTGTTCTCAGCCGTGTCATATTCAGCAGATATCGACGTAAGACTGATTTTTGTTCCTATTGACATTGTCTGTAAGTTGCCGTTGTCGCCTAATTTTGACTCATTGAGGAACACGGCGTCAAATCCCTGTGTCGACGGTGGAGAGTGGACCGCTGATCTCGGGGCGCTGTGCGACATTATGATGAGGCATGACTATACTGCGGGCAAGGGCGAAGACATAATGATGTCGCTGGTATGCTCGGCAGCACTGATATTGTCTGATCTCTTTGAAGGCAGCGGCCATGACGTAAAGAAAACGCTGTCGAGACAAGAAACTCTGGCAGGAAACTTTTTTGAACTGCTTTTCAGCCATTTCGAATCAGAACGTAGCGTGGCTTTTTATGCCGACAAGCTATGTGTAAGTCCAAAGTATCTTTCTGTTGCCGTAAGGAGCGTCAGCGGGTGTTCCGTACAGAAATGGATAAACGAGATTGTACTGGCCGAGGCCAAACGCTATCTGTGTACAACGGAAATGACAATACAGCAGATATCAGAAAAACTGCATTTTGCAAGTCCGTCTTCATTTGTTAGGTTTTTCAGGCAGCACACGCTGACAACTCCTTTGGCGTACAGGAAAGACTAATTATGATTATTGCAGTTTCTTGACGTTGGTGTGTTTTCTGACAATTTGCATGAATTCGTCGCCCGTGATGGTTTCTTTTTCTATCAGGAAGCCTGCAGCCTCGTGCATTATTGTCATGTTGCCGGTTATTATTTCTTTTGCCTTTTGATGGGCTTTCTTAATCAGTTTCAGCACCTCGCGGTCTATTTCGGCTGCCGTGTCTGCTGAACATGTCAGCGAAGAATCGCCGCCAAGATATGCGTTGCTGACGGTTTCGAGCGCCATCATGTCATATTGGTTGCTCATTCCGTATCGGGTAACCATGGCACGGGCCAGTTTTGTGGCTTGCTCAATGTCGTTAGACGCACCTGTTGTGACGGTATTCATGACTGTTTCCTCGGCAGCGCGTCCTCCGGTGAGCGTCACGATGCGGTTGAACATGTTTTCTTTGCTCAGCAGCACCTGTTCGCCTTCATCTACCTGCATAGTGTAGCCCAGGGCGCCCGACGTGCGCGGTATTATCGTTATTTTGTGAACTGGAGCCGAGTTTGTCTGCATTGCAGCCACCAGTGCATGTCCTATTTCATGATAAGCTATGATTTTCTTTTCGTCGGCAGATATAACCTTGTTCTTCTTCTGTGCTCCGGCAATTACTGTTTCGACGCTTTCTTCAAGATCAGACGTTGTTACACGTTTGCGGCCCATGCGCACGGCACGCAGTGCAGCCTCGTTGACGATGTTTGCCAGTTCGGCACCTGACGAGCCGGCAGTGGCTCTTGCAACAATGTCGAGGTCTATTTCCTCGTGTCTTACATTAGCCAGATGCACCTTAAGTATGGCCTTCCTGCCTTCAAGGTCGGGCAATTCCATCTGTATGCGCCGGTCGAAGCGGCCCGGACGCAGCAGCGCCTTGTCGAGAGTTTCGGGCCTGTTGGTGGCAGCAAGGATTACCACACCACGCTTTCCGTCGAATCCGTCCATCTCCGTAAGCAGCTGGTTGAGAGTCTGTTCGCGCTCGTCGTTGCTCGAGAAACCGCTGTCGCGTCTTTTTCCTATAGCGTCAATCTCGTCAATGAATATTATGCATGGTGCCTTCTCGTTGGCCTGCTTGAACAGATCGCGCACCTTTGCTGCACCCATGCCCACGAACATCTGAACAAACTCTGATCCGGATATGGCGAAGAAAGGCACTTTGGCCTCACCGGCCACAGCACGTGCTATGAGTGTCTTGCCTGTTCCGGGAGGTCCTACAAGCAGCGCTCCTTTGGGCAGCGATGCTCCGATTTCGACATATTTACGCGGATTATGAAGAAAATCGACGATTTCCTTCAGAGTGTCTTTTGCCTCGTCTTGTCCGGCAACATCAGCGAAAGTTGTCTTTATGTCAGCATCGGCATATATCTTGGCCCCTCCGTTGCCGAACGACATGAAGTTGCCGCCGTCGCCCATCCTGCTTCTGATGCTTCTGGCGGCCTGTCGCCATATGAGATAGAATATGATGCCGGGGAGAACCCACATGAGCAGGAAGTTGAGCAGAGGGGAGTTTTCCTGAGGTATAATTTCATTGAAAGAAATCTTGCCCGACTTGTTAGGACTCTTGGCAGACAGCAGCCTGTCTACCAATTTGGGGTCGTTGATCTCACCTGTCTGATAAGTTATTGTCTTGCCGTCGGTTTCTTTCGCCGTGAAGTAGATGTGGCTGCTCTTAATCATAACGTCCTTCACCTTTCCGCTGTCCACCTTTCCGACAAAAGTGCCGTAGTCGGTTTCGATTATGCGGCCGCGTCCGAATTTAGGGAATATAAGGCCGTTGAGAAACAGCACAAGCAGAAAGCCCCACAGAAGTCCGTAGTATGGATTTGTCTTTTTCTGGTTCTGAGTGTTTGTCTTCTTCATAAAAACTGTTTTTTCCGGTTGCAAAGATAAATACATGCGCTGCATGAACCGTTACCGGAAAAGAATAAAAAATGTGCAATATTTCACATAAATGAGGCGTATGAAGGTTTGTTGATGCATGGCTGGAATTTGTTGAGTGTTAAACCAAAACCAGATATTGGAATCAATAAGGATCGTAGTTTTATGTGGAATGTTTTGCTGCCTGTTTTCTTGAAACTGTGTCGGGCTGTTTAGATAAGTTGTAAATGGCAAGATGAAAATAGAAGACAGAGAGCGTGTTGAGAATATAAATGTACTTTTAAAAGTAAGACAAATGCGGACAGATGGCCGACGTTGTTAAGTTATAAGGCATGTCTTGATGACATAAAAAATCCGAAGCTGACAGAGCCGGACGTGGCTGAGGCATGTTGCCTTGTGCTGTTAGCTTCGGATGATATGATGTTACAGTACATTCAGGGCTACGGCCGGCGTGGCCCCGGATGCTGTTGTTATGTCTAGATGAAGAGGTTGACGCTTGCTTCTTCTGCCTTCTGCATGTAAGAGGCTACGCCGCCCACGGTTACGCCGTCGAGCAGTTCCTCCTTCTTTATGCCCATCATGTCCATTGTCATCTGGCATGCTATAAATTCGACGCCGTTGTCCATTGCCTGACGGATGAGCGACTCGAGCGAGTCGATGTTTTTCTTTTTCATTATTCCGCGTATCATCTTGCTGCCCATGCCCATCATGTTCATCTTTGACAGGGCAAGACTGTCGCTGCTCTTGGGGAGCATGTGGGCAAACATCTTCTCGGTGAGAGTCTTCTTTACGGCCGGGCCGTGCTTCTTCTTTATGACGTTGAGGCCCCAGAAGGTGAAGAAGATAGACACTTTGCTGCCTGTGGCGGCTGCGCCGTTGGCAAGGATGAATGTGGCTATGGCGCGGTCGAGGTTATCGCTGAAGCATATAAGGGTCTTGTTCTTGCCGGCAGGAGCGCATGCGGCGGCAGGCTTGTCGTCAGACTGCTGCTTCCTGATGAGGACGGTGTGACAGCCGTCGGTGCACGAAGCCGAAAGGAAGGCGTTGCCCGTTGACTTACACCATGCCTTGGCGTCTGACGGGAAACCGGGGTCGGTTGCCTTTACCTCTATAGTCTCGCCGGGCTGCATGTCGTCGGTGGCCTGTTTCAGTTTAAGTATCGGACCGGGGCACTGCAGTCCGCAGGCATCAACGGTAAGCGTTGCACGGCTGTCGCTGCATTGACTGCCCGGAGTGCAACTGCACGAACAAGAAGAGTCGTCGCTGTCATCGTTGCCGTCGGCACACTGAAGGTCTTGTGTGGCCAGCTGATAAGTCTTGTAGCCGCCCGAAAGGTTGCGCACGTCGTAGCCGTTGGCCATAAGTATGCGTGCGGCGATGTAGCCTCTGAGACCTACGGCGCAGAACGTTACTACGGGCTTGCTCTTGTCTATCTCGCCCATGCGCTCGCGGATGTCGTCTACGGGAATGTTGACGGCCCCGCTGATTGTGCCGAGGCTGAATTCGGATGGTGTACGGGTGTCGATAATCTGAACCTTGCTGCGGTCGAGACCGTCGATGTCGCGCCAGTAGATAACAGGCATCTTGCCAGATATGATGTTGGCGGCGGTGTAGCCAGCAATGGCTATCGGATCTTTGGCCGACGAGAACGGAGGAGCATAAGCCTGCTCAAGGCGGATAAGGTCGTAGATGGTGCCCTTGTGTTTGATGATTATGGCCAGCTGGTCGATGCGCTTGTCTACGCCTTCGTGTCCTACGCACTGCGCGCCGTAGAGCGTGCCGTCTTCAGGATTGAAGGTGAGCTTGGTGGTGATGAAGAACGCACCGGGATAATATTCGGCATGAGACATGCTTGTCGTAGTGCTACTCTGATATTTGATGCCGAGCTGTTTCAGGCGCTTTGCGGGAAGGCCCGTAGAACCTACAACTACATCAAATACCTTAGCTATCGACGTACCGATGGCTCCTTCATATTCGGTTGTGTTGCCAAACACCATGTTGTCGGCCACGATGCGTCCTTGACGGTTAGCCGGTCCGGCAAGATAGTTGAGCCATGGCTCGCCATATTCTGGATGCGGATATTCTATGGCGTCGCCTACGGCATATACGCCCTTGGCCGATGTCTCGAGATATTTGTCTACCTTGATGCCACGCGCGCCAAGCTCTATGCCGGCACTCTTGGCAAGCGACGTATTGGGGCTTACGCCGATGGAGAGCAGCACGAGGTCGGTTACAATGCTCTTGCCAGACTTGAAGAATACGCGTATGCGTCCGTTGTCCTTCTCGAAGCGCTCAACGGCTGTATTGAGATGCAGCGAAACACCCTGACTGAGCAGTTCGCGGTGAACATGAGAAGCTATGCTGAAGTCGACCGGTGCCATTACCTGCGGAGCCATCTCGACGATAGACACGCGGGCGCCAGCATGACTGAGATTCTCTGCCATCTCGAGTCCGATGAATCCTCCGCCTACAACAACGGCGCTCTTTACGATGTGCTGCGTAAGATAGTCTTTTATGCGGAATGTGTCTTCAACGTTGCGCAGGGTGAATATGCCCTCGGTGTCGATGCCGGGGAACGGAGGTCTGACGGGCGACGAGCCGGGCGAGAGCAACAGTCGGTCGTAATGCTCGTCAATAACAGAGCCGTCGGGGCGGCGCAGCGTTACGGTCTTGGCCTTAGTGTCGATGCTTATGGCCTCGGTGTTGACGCGCACGTCGACGTTGAAGCGGCGTCCGAACGACTCGGGTGTCTGCACAAACAGCTTGTTCTTGTCGGCAATGGTGCCGCCGATGTAGTAGGGCAGTCCGCAGTTGGCATATGAAATGTGCGGCCCCTTTTCAACCAATATTATCTCGGCCTTTTCGTCGGCCCTGCGAATGCGTGCGGCTGCGGTGGCTCCACCGGCAACTCCGCCAATGATGATGTGTCTCATGTCAGTGTGCTTGTTTTAATTATTATTGTTTGTTGTTATTTCTTCTTCGGTCATGCTTTCGGCTATCCGGCGCAGCTCTTCGGGCAGCGAAAACTGCGAGCAGTGTATGCGGTCGATAAGTTCGCGGCCCTTCTTGGTGAGGTGGAAACTCATGCAGCGGCTGTCGTGTGGGCACACGTTGCGCCTTATGTAAGCCTCCTTCTCGAGCGATGCAATCACCTTGGATGCGTTTGAGCGCGAGAGCTGAAGCTCGTCGGCTATCTCGCCCGAAAGCATCTTCTCTTTTTCAGACAGCACGCAGAGCAGCATGGCCTCATTGAAGTTGAGGCCGAAGGCCTTCTGTAGCTGTAGCTCAAACTCGCTTATACAGCGGTATATCTTTCTTATTTTGCAGATGCAGTTGTTGTTCATGTCGATATTATTTTGTCGTTACATATTATGGTGAAAGATTTTTTAATTCTTATATTATTTCCATTGGAAAACATTGCAAATATAGATATTTGTTTGTTATAAAGATAATTTCCGATAGAAAATAATTTGTTTTGTAACATTTATTTGCTAAAAGGCCTGTCTTTTAACATTTTCCAATGGAAAATAAATATGTAATAGATGGATGTGTGTATGTCATGAGCCATGCGGTGATATTGCCAGTGAGCAGTAGAGTTGGCAATGGTGTTGTGCGTTCAAGTCAGCAGAAGCTGGGCGTAAAGATGCTTGAGGCATGCGGATATGAGCATGGACAAATGTTATGCATGAGGCCGCATGAAGAGGTATAATGGCTATGAAAACGACGCCACGGATGAAAGACCGCAAAACGGATTGTGAAAGGTGTCCTTTTGCATTGTAATATGCCGTCTTTCAGGATGCAAAAGGATACATATCAGAAAAAGGGCAGGAAGAAGAGTTGTGTGATGAGTTGAAAAATCAACTCGTCACATTGTATGTGTCTGAAAACAAGTGACTTACATACGAATGTGACGAGTTATGAGTTTTTAAAGAAAAATTTTATTTGTTTGATTGCCTGCCTGTGCGGTGCGTCTTGTCCGCATCATACCGCAAGGGCATGGCCATTATGCCTTCATGATAATCTGGTTATAGTAAGGATACGGAATCTCTATCTTCTCGACGTCGAAACGCTCCTTGATAGCCCTCAGCAGGTCGCACTTCATGGCAAAGGCGTTGCCCGTGGTAGACGCCCACGCCCATGCACGCAGCGTTATGGCAGAGTCGCCAAGATTGATAACGCGTATGACAACCTGCGGCATATTGTTGGCTTTCTCCTCGTCGGTGCGATGGTCTATGAGCATCGGGTGCTTCATAATCTCGTCTCTCATCACGTCGATGGCATGGCCGAGGTCAGTGGTGTAAGACACGCCGACTTCTATAAAAGAGCACGTGGTGGTTTCGCCATAAGACGAATTGACTATGGTGCTTGAGTTTATCTTGTTGTTCGGAATGAGAATCATGCGGTTTTCAGCATTCTGTATTACCGTATGGCGGAGCGTAATCTCCTTTACTGTTCCAACGATGACGTTGTCAACCTGGATAAAGTCGCCCACCTTAAACGGACGCGAAAAGATGATGAACAGTCCGCCTACGATGTTAGACAAGGCCTCCTGAGAAGCAAGGCCGACGGCCATGGCCATGATACCGGCACTGGCGAGGATTGAGTTGCTGACCTTCTCCATGCCCGGAATGAGCGACAGAAATGCAGCCACACCTATGATATACACGGCGGTGGTGATTATCTGGCGTATAAAGCTTATCTTTGTCTCGTCGAAGACAATGCGGCCGCGCTTTCTCTGCGAACGGTTGAACAGATACTTGATGAACGCATTGAGTATGCGCACGAACACGTAAATTAAGAAACCCTTGATTAAGAACACGACAATCCAGCGGATTGACAGTCCGAAGACTTCCATGTTTAGCATTTCATTGATATTCATGGCGTTATGATTTAGTTTTATTTATAATGATGTGTCATGTCCAGCCTTTGCACATTGCTGCCGGATATGTAGCCCCGACTGCATGTTGAAGCTTGGTATATGCAAAGATAAGAAATAAAAATATAAAAGATGAAATAATATGCATAAAATGTGCTACCTTTATTTACACATTTTATGCAGCACGGCCATTTCGCGTAGCTTTATGTCTTGCATGTTAGAGGATATTCTGATTTTTTGTCGTATCTTTGTGCTTGCCGGCAGAATGTGATGCAGATGGCTGTCGGCAGAAAAAACATTTGAAATGAGAAAACGTATTAATAACGGAAGAAAGCCTGTGGAAGGAAGTCTGTTTGGCGATGACGATTTTGGGCCTTGCATGCCGGCCATAGACCTGAGTAAATACAATTTTGATGAAGTGTTCGGGCGGTTGGCGAAATCGGACTTCAGGCGGCGCTTCCGGCTGAATGATGAGATGAAGGATTATGTAACGGAGAAAGGACTTGGGCGCATTGGCATGCATGCAGCTGACATAATAAGAAAAAGACTTGCACCGGCCGTTATACCAAACGACGGAAAACAGACACCGATGAAAGGACATCCCGTGTTCGTGACACAACACGCAACAGGATGCTGCTGCCGGGGCTGCCTGTCAAAGTGGCACGGCATTGATGCGGGGCGTGAACTTACGGCCGCAGAGCAGGAGTATGTAGTGGCTTTGCTGCTGACCTGGATATCCAGACAATTATAACGGCATAAAGACTACACCGGAAGATTTTCTGCGGTGTGCTTTATGCCGTCATTTTCGATATAACGTTCCGCTACGAAACGTTTAAGTGCAGACAGGTTGTCTGCATGATGTTATCCCTAAACCTCAAAAAACTTATAAGGCATTAACTATTGTCTTAGTTCTTGTCGCCGGCCCAGTCCTTGGCGTTTATTGCCTCGAGGAGCTTGATGGCGTCTACATACTGAGCTATGCCGTCGGCAACGTTTTTGGCGTCGCGCATGGCAAGTACGACGGTCGAGGGGCGGTTTACAACGTCGCCTCCCGCAAACACACCCTTGCGGCTCGTCATTCCGCATGGAGTCTCGCGTGTTAGCACGTATCCGCTTTCGTCAACCTCAATGCCCTTGGTGGTCGACACTACGCGGCTGGCGGGCACGGAGCCGATGGCCATGAGCACCTTGTCGGCCTTTTCTGTGCGGCGCTCGCCGTTGTGCTCTATGACTACGCCGTTGAGAATGCCATCCTTGTCGAGAATCTCCACAATCTTTGACTGCCAGTTAAACTTGACACCTTCTTCGACAGCTTCTTCGTATTCAGAGCGAAGGGCGCTCATCTCGTTCACCGTGCGGTGATAAACAATCTCGACATCCTTTGCACCCATGCGGATGGCCGTGCGGGCACCGTCCATGGCTGTGTTGCCGCAGCCGATGACAAACACACGGTCGCCTTCTTGTATGGGCACGTCTTCGCGCGCAATGTTTCCTTCGTTGTATAGACTCACCTTTCTTAAGAAGTATACAGCCTGACGTACGCCTTTGAGGTTTCGTCCCGGAATATCCGGTTTTTTCGGCTTTACTGTACCAGTGCCCATGAATATGGCGTCGAAGCCACGTTCAAAGAGCTGGTCGATGTTTATGTCGGTTCCAACAGTGGTGTTGCAATGGAACACCACTCCAAGTTCTTCAATCTTTTTGATTTCGCGTCTTACTATCTCCTTCGGCAGTCGGTATTCAGGGATGCCGAACATGAGAACGCCGCCCGGTTCGGGTTCCATCTCGAATATCTCAACGTTGAAACCTTTGCGTGCCAGGTCGCCGGCAATGGTAAGTCCGGCAGGTCCTGAACCGATTACGGCTATGCGTCCGCGTGTCTTTGGCTGCAGGTTCTCGCGTATCAGGCCCATACCGCCGTCGAAGTCGGCTATGAATCTTTCCAGCTTGCCAATATGTATCGCCTGTCCTTTCTTGCTCAGTACGCAATGTCCCTCGCACTGCTTCTCGTGCGGGCATACACGTCCGCATACAGCCGGCAGGTTACTCTTGTCGTTGATTATCTTCATGGCGTTACCGAGATTACCTTTCGAAAGCTCGTGAATCCAGTCGGGAATGTCGTGGCTTATGGGGCATCCTTTCTTGCACTGCGGAACTTTGCAGTGAAGACAGCGCTTGGCTTCGTTTATGGCTTCGAGCATGGTATAGCTCTCGTTTACCTCGTGAAATAACTCTTTTTGTTCTTCCATTTGCTTTAAAGTAGTTTGAGTATTGTAAAATTATTTGCAAAGATAGTGTAATTTTTGACTTAAATAAAAAAATAATGTGACGAAAATGAAAAAAGTCATCATAAAATGTTTTTGCAAAATAAATTTTAGTATCTTTGCGTGCAATTTTTTTGGTAAATATTATTTATTTGCGTCTTATATGGTGGTTGTGTAAATCGGCGACAGACGTGTATTTTTTATATAAAAACATATTAGACTATGATCTCTGTATTTGACAAAACATTTAAATTAGGTATTCTCTTATCAGTTATCGACTGGCTTACATTTAACGTAGTATTCTTGTTGTTCACGTTGTTTTCAGGAGCAGATACGAGCGGAGAATTTGTGGCTGATTTGTTAATGGCAAATGTCGCATATCTTATTGCATTGCAGATTGTTACCATAAGCCTGCATCACAGACAGGCTCAGCCGGCAAAAGTGCTCTGGAATACATCACGTACGTCGGCTATATTCATAGTGCTGTATGCGGCAGTGTTGGGTATCATGGGATTTTCTGTACCGGGGCTTGCTTATTGTATCGAAATATCTCTACTTGTTTTTCTTGTTACAAGTATTGAGCGACTTTTACTTAGAACATACATTAAGCATAAGCGAAGTGTTGGCCGGAACAGAGTTGATACCATAATACTTGGTACAGGACAGATGGAACAGAAAATTGCTGACGTGATGACTAACGTCTGGAACGGATATAATCTTCTGGGATATTTTATTAAAACAGATTCTGACTCAATGACAAACAGTTCTACAGGTGAGGAACTTGCTTATCTGGGAGAGGAGAGCGAACTGCTGCCTTTTATAGAGAATAATCATGTTGACGAACTCTATATCGGCGTAATGCCGGATAAGCTGAAAGAATATAAGGCTCTGATGAGGCTTTGTGAAAAGCATATGATCAGAACATATTATGTGCCTACCATATCTTATGGAGAGTTCCGCAGTGCGAAGGTTATGGAGTTTGGCGACATTTATGTCATGTCGCAGTATAACGAACCGCTGAAGGATATGCGCAACAGGATACAGAAACGTGTATTCGACTTTGTGGTTTCGCTGCTGTTTATATGCACATTGTTCCCGATAATATTGATAATTGTGGCGATAGTATCAAAGATAACGATGCCCGGACCGTTGTTCTTTAAGCAGAAACGTACCGGATATGACGGAAAGGACTTCGTGTGCTATAAGTTCAGGAGCATGAAGGTAAACAAGGATTCTGATAAAGTACAGGCTGTCAAGGATGACCCGAGAGTGACTAAATGGGGCTTGCTGATGCGTCATACCAACATTGATGAGCTGCCTCAGTTTATCAATGTACTTAAAGGAAACATGAGCATTGTCGGTCCGCGTCCGCATATGCTTGCTCACACCGACTATTATTCCCAACTTATATCAGACTATATGATACGCCATTACGTAAAGCCCGGTATAACAGGATGGGCTCAGACTCATGGTGAGAGGGGAGAGACAAAGACAGTGGATGACATGAAGCGCCGTGTAGAAAAGGATATTTGGTATATTGAGCACTGGAGTTTCTGGCTCGATATTCAGATAATATTAAAAACCGTTTCTGATGCCATTCATGGTGATGAAAAGGCTTATTAAAAGGATAGAAGTGCTGATTGCATTTAGGCTATATATAAACGGGGATGTCGCTTTGGGACGCATCCCCGTTTGTTGTTGAAGTATTAGATGTATCTTGATTTTATGATAGATGTGATAAATTCGTTTGTCTGTGGAGCAGTGGCGTCCTTATCGCTGATTTTTCTTGTTTGGAGATGAGGGATAATGCGTTTGGATAAATTATACCTGATTGTTGCTATGATGCTGTGTCCATATTCTTGATTATCATGTTTTATGGTTGTCTTTCTGTGATTGTTTTTTGCGTAAGGAGATATAATCCCGGAATAATAGTACTGTTGTCGTTTCCTGCTTAATCTTGGTGCTTACATTTTTAGCAGATCTGCGTTAATAAAAAAGGAGAAAACAGTTTTTACACCGCTTTCTCCCTTGCAAAATTTAACCCTCTATTTATTATTTATCATAGGTAAGGAACTTTGTGTTCGTGATTTTTACGTCAACGTTATTGTCAAAGTCCTTATCTTTTTTCGTGTAGAAGAATGTACAGTTGTCTATTGTAACGTCATGTACGCACTTCAAGCCCGGGAGTCCATGTGCCGAAATGGCTGTTTTTGTGTTTCGGCATACGACGTTTGATATATGTATGTCTCCAAAGTCAGGTGCAAAAGGTGCGTCGGTGTAGGTGGCTGTTTCAGCCTTGTCTTCTTTTACGCTGTATTTCTTGTCGATATAAGTGCACTCAAATACAATTGCTTCATCTTTGATGTCCGTCATGAAGATGTCGCTGATATACAGTCCTTCAACCTTTCCGCCGCGTCCTATGCCGCTCTTGAAGCGCAGACCTGTGTCAGTGCCGCTGAAGCGGTTGTTGCGTACAACAATGTTCTTTATGCCTCCGGTGAACTCGGAGCCTATGACAAAGCCGCCATGAGCATGGAACACCGCATTGTTCTCAATGAGAATATTTTCACATGGTCCATATTTGAGACCAGACTCTCCGGCTCCCGCCTTCATGCATATTCCGTCGTCTCCGGCGTCGATGGTGTTGTTGACAATCAGGACATTCTTGCAGCTGCTGATGTCGAGAGCATCTCCGTTTTGGGCGTTCCACGGGCATCTTATTGTAACGTTGTCAACTATCACGTTATTGCAGCGTGTAGGGATGAGGTGGAACTTGGGCGAGTTCTGAAGTGTAACGTCTTTTACCAGCACATTCTCGCAGTCTGTTATTCTGATGAGGTGTGTGCGCATCTTTTCCTGTGCCTCGGGTGTGGATGCTATGTTGTCATAATGCTTGAGGTTGAACGGAAACCACAGTTTGCCTCCTTCTGTCTCTGTGCCTCCCATATAGAGAAACTCTTTCCACTCGGCGTCGCTTACTTTAGAACGCTTTACAGGACGCCAGAATGCGCCGTTGCCGTCTATTACGCCTTCGCCGGTTATGCTGATGTTCTTACGCTTGCTTGCGCTTATCAGTGGAGTGCATTTGTCGTCTTTCTTGCCGTTTTCTTCTTTTATAAACAGGCTCTTTTCGGGTGAAGCCATTATTATGGCGTTTTTCTCTATGTGCAGATCAATGTTGTCCTTAAGCGAAATCATTCCCGTCAGCCATATTCCGGCAGGCACCACAAGATGACCTCCTCCCTGCTTGTTCAGTGCGCTTATTGCTTTTCTGAAAGCTTCTGTATTAAGAGTTACGCCGTCTCCTACGCCTCCGAAGTCTTTAAGATTAACGGTGTTTGCCGGTATGACCGGTGCAGTTGCTTTAGGCATTTCAACCGGAAGGTTTTGGTAATAAGTGTCGTAGTCACTTGCCTGGGCAAAGTTTAATGCAAGCATAAATGCTACGCATAGAGATAAAACTTTTTTCATTTTGATTAGTTAATAAGTTTATTTTTACTTTAGTATTTAATATTCCAATTTGTTTAATATGTTCATGTCCGGGTGTTTTGTTCCCGTTCATGTATGGGCTGTTCAAATAATTATGTATATACGTTGATGTCGTTTGATTATTTTTATAGTTTGCGGTAAATTTTTTGCAAATGTAATGCAAGTTGGAGACATTTCCAAATAATAAATATTCTAACATGATAATTTTATGTGTTTTTAAATTTTACAAAAAATATTGTCTATGTGTTTTTACGGGTAAATTATGGGCAAAATAGGGCGATTTTGGGCAAAAATAAAATTTTTAGTAAAAAAGTTGCTGAAAAATTTGGTGGTAATAAAAATAATGCCTACCTTTGCACTCGCAATTGAGAAACAAACACCAATCAGTTGTTAAGGACGCGCTTGTAGCTCAGTTGGTAGAGCATTTGACTCTTAATCAGAGGGTCCAGGGTTCGAGCCCCTGCAGGCGTACAAAGAGACACTTTCGAGTGTCTCTTTTTTTGTTTGTTCATATTGAGTTTTTGCTTAAAAACGGCTAAGCCGGCTCACCCGATAAAT
>ULJJ01000886.1_pt1 | contig 21271 bp, 19 predicted proteins | sample 1950881 | NCBI WGS metagenome assembly ULJJ01 (sample SAMEA4835472, study PRJEB28245) | human gut metagenome | biome: gut microbiome; material: fecal sample | place: Denmark | collected 2008
CCTCTGCAAACATTTGCAAAATTAACTCCTGTCTTTCGGTCAATTTTATTGGGCCATTTATTGGGTCATTTATTGGGTCAGGTTGAACATGTAGGGTTAATTTCACTTGCATCAGTTCCGGTTGTTCCTGAAGTTCTGGCTTGAGCCAGTGTTTTTCATTCCAAGCATTTAAAATTGGGCCGATATTTACACCATTTATTCGCTATTCAGTTACGGAAACTCTATGTTCAGTGGTTCCGTACTTTTATTGTCGGGACAATGCCACATCAATTTTTCCAATAGATTGATTTATAGATAGTTATCAAATCCAGTGTGGATTAGTAGCCAAAAAATCTTCAAAAATCCACGCTTAAAATAAACGATGCTTGATTATCAATGTGTTACGGAGAAGGCCGTGGCATCGTCCCGCCGCCGGAATTCGTCCCGCAAGGCAGATGACCGGAATTTCGTGTGCGGACGTGGGAGTTCACACCTCAGACAGAGCCTTGCCGAACCCAATGATTTTATCTCGCCATTTATCCTGCCATTTATCTCGCCGACTTTGTCAATATGCTTTACACATATATCCTGGCAGGCCATAAAGTCACCTGATTCACTACAGCCGAGCATAATCATGACGTGTACTTGACCAAGATAATCGATTTTGTCCGGAAAACAGGGCAGTTTTACGGACAAGTGTATATGGCATTACAATTTGTCCGCGAGAAAACGTTTTAGCACGGATAAGTCACTGAATAGTAACGACTTGTCCGGAAAATATGGCGGTTTTTCCGGACAAGTCGGGTAACAGTCGGCATTGTCAATGTTCTGACAAATGTTTGGTTCCTATCTGTAGAAAGTGTACGTGATCGTGCCCCGCTGAATCGTGACGTCATAGTTGCTACTGAAGTCGGTTTTGAGTGCCGCTTTCTTGCAGGCCTCGATTACCTCCTCATCTGTAATCGTAGAAGCCGAGTTCAACTTGGCGGACTTGACGTACCCAAGTTTGTCTATTGCGATGTCAAGCTTGACAATTCCTTCAGCATTTCCACGCACTTCAGGGTCTTCGACACGGGTACTGACATATCTGTCCTCCATCCGATAAGAAGATTTCACCTGAATCCTCAACGGCTCTTTGGCATTGGCCTTCTTGCCGGCGCGGTATTCTTTGTGTGCGTCTGTGATGAGTTCATCCATAAATGCAGATATGCTTGAAGCTGCCGACAGAGGATCAGGCTCAGCATCGGGTGAAGTCATCGTCGACCCGACTAGCAGCGAATCCAGAGCCTCATGCAAAATCGCGTTTTCTTCCTTAACCTGCTGGACATCACTATAAGCCTTATATGTGAAATATCCGAAGCAAAGGCATAGCAGTAAAGTCAAGAACTGCAAGAATTTTCCGTTTCCCATGGCTGTTGTCTATTAGTTTGTCAGTGAATTCTAAAGATAGACATTTCTTCTGTTTATTGCAAATCGGTTCCACAGAAGGAGCGCCTGATTCCGAAACAGGAATGAAAAGGTCATTTCAGTCAGCCCATACGTTACTCATCACAAGCTACATTATGTCAATCAGAGACAATAAGTATCGTGACACGCTGAGCTGATTTCGACGAATCCTTTCCTGTGTCGCCGAGCGGCTGGCGATATGCCCGGCTGCAATCGATGCCCTTTTTGCTCAGGTGACTGATAACGCTGTCAATGCGCAATTCACTGAGCTTCAGGTTATATCTGCTATCTCCACTTGCAGAAGCCTCTCCTGTAACAAACAACTCGTAGACCTCTGTTGACTTTATCCTCTTTGCGAAATCATCGAGTTCTGTCTTGGCCTGCTTGCGTAACTTGCTGCTGTCGAAATCAAACATGACACAGATGTTGCCGATGGTGTCACGTGACATTTTCGGCTTCTCTTCCGCCTGCGACTTGAGCGCATCATTCTCCTTCTTGAGATCTTCCAATTCAGACTTCAGCCTGGCCACTTCATTCTCGGAGTCCGCAAGGTCATCCTTCAGTGAATGAACAGAATCCTCACAATCTTCTTTAACAGCCTCATTCATGTCCCTCATTGCGGCTAGAGCATTCTCGGATTCACGTAATTTGCCGGACTTGCTCACGTATCCGGACTTTCCGCCGAGAAGATTCAGCCTCACGACCATGGACACGGTACCGATTCCTTTCGGAGCATTGTCGCACTTTAAAAGTCTCTTGTAATTGCCTTGCAATCCCAATGTCACGATAGGGCTCACGTCGAATTCCGCGGAAACCAGCATTGGAACATATCCTGTATTATAGTTGTGGCGGGTATTCTCGGCCTTAAGCCAGATGTCGGTGGTTTCCTTGTACTTTTCTTTCCAGCGCTCATTGCCCATGGCGATGTTATAGGTATTGCCCCCGGCGAAGAGCCAGCCGAAACCCGCTCCCGCGTAGAGGTTGAAACGCTTGTCTGTCCGGTTCTTCCAGATTTCCATCACGTTGAACTCCAGCGTAAGGTCGGCGGCATGGTATTGTGTCCACATCTTCGTATAAGCGAGTCCGCCGGTTTTCTCAAGGAGAAGCCTGTCCCCTGTCAACGAACCGTCTATGTCCGGAAGAATATCTCCGGAGAGATTCCCGTCAATGTCAATGGTGCCATCTCCGGCGGAATCTCCTAATGGCTGTAACTTGTCGAACCTCAATTCTCTGGCGTACTTGGAGAAATCGTAGTTCAGGCCGAGACGGATCCACGGGCGTATGTTGAAGGACACGCCAGCCCCGATTTCCGGGGAGACGCTTGTCCATGGAGCTGCATTCACATTCGAAATGCCGATACCATGCGACATCGTGGCGCCGGCTTCTCCATACAAACTCAAGGTGCAAGTGCGATAAGTCCCGCTGCCGCGCTCCTGAGCCCCGATATCAATGAGGGGCACGAACAGGATCGCTGTCAATGTCAATGTCAATGTCAATGTTAATGATCTTTTCATAATCAAGTGTTTAGCGGTTACTCGTCTTTCACGAATATAAAGTCTACACCTTTAACTTTATCTCCGGGAAATTGGCCATTTGCCAGGCCTCTGTAGCCCCAGACTCCGGTTCTTCCTTTCTCGGCTTCGAAACGATGCTCGTATGTGATTACGTTGGAATAATCATTAAACGTGTCGCCGCTCGGTATTGATGACATCGGCTTGACTTTGATTCCGGCTGTCTTGTCTCCCTTATCTACGATGAAATAGGCATATCCGCTTTTATATACTTTTTTTATCAGGTAGCAGTTGTACTCGCCGACGGACCTGTAGTGTGGAGCGCCGCTGTTCCATTCGAGGTCAATCGCAAGGAACAAATCGCTTGCACCTCTTACGCAATTGAAAACTCCTCCTTCCGTAATGGCCGGTCCATAGAAACTCGTTGGCTCACTTCCGCTAAATGGATAATTGCCTGAGGATTGGTGGTACCAGAATTTATATCGTGCAGGCAATGATATCGGTATCAAGTCCATAAGGGCCCTTACGACCTCATAATTTTCGAAATTCTTGTTCCAGAACAATGAGTGGACCAGCAGATAGTCATCGCCGACCTCCAACAGTTCGTCTTTGGTGAATTTATACGACGACAAACTGTTCAATGCTGTCAGTATAAGGTCTTGTTTGGCATTGACATCCACTATTCCTTTCGTGATTGCTTCATTGATGACGTTGAGCTTGGTTTTCATGTCCTCGTTTACTGTTTCGAGCGCCCCCTTGATGGCGTCGAGTTTTTCTTCAGTGCTTTCTTTGATTTTTCCAAGTTGGTCAAACAGTTTGCCGAACAAATCCTCATACTTGAGGACTCCGTTTTCATAGGCTTTCTTCAGAATATCCACCTGTTGGGTAATGGTCAATGTCTGATCTTCAAGAGCGTCATTGAGGATCTTCAATTTCTCAGCAATCGTCAATGTCTGATCCTGGAGAGCCTTTATGACTTCTGAATAATCATTGGTAACAGTGGTGGTGAAGTTGATGTTCGGTGCGTCATATTCGCACGAAACTGCAGATGCCAGCAAAGAACATACTGCAAGGGAAATAAAGAATCGTTTCATAATGTCAAGCTGTTTATTAGCAAGTGATTTAAAACGCATTTCACGTAAAAGCCAGTAAAATGCTCTGCACAAAGAAAGCAAAGAGGATTCATTTCTGACAGATTTCCGAAAACAAAAAGTCCTTCAATTGTCAGAATCACACATCTTTGTCGTTTAGGCTATTTCAGTAACCTTCACATTACTATGATTTTCTCCATTTTGTAGGAGTACAGCCGGTTTTTTCTTTGAACAGACGGATAAAATGACTTGGTGACAAAAAGCCGGACCTCTCAGAAATATCGGCCAGCGTCAACTTGGGATATTGTACGAGCAGGCGTTTCGCATACTCTATGCGAAGCCCTGTAATCCAATCACGGAATGACACTCCGTATGTGGTATTTATGTACTCGGAGAGATAGGTACGGTTGGTATGAAGTTGTTCCGACAAGTCTTTAATGGTAAGTCCTGTCCGGACGTAGCCGTCAGCATTGATCCAACCCTTTATACTCTCAGCGATTTCGGCATGGTAGGACGGCGTTTCTTGCGTCGGTCCGGACTCGCTGCGGTCCTCCTCTTTATCTTTATAAGTTTCCATTGCACTTTCCACCTGCTCGTAAAACAGCAGATAATTCAGATAACAAAGGAAGAGATAGATGTAGAACGGGATTGACATCAGAATCCAGATATAGACATATCTGTCGGGAAGGAACGTCAGCAGTCCGCAGCCAACGCCGAATATTACAGCCCAATAAGTGACGACGGAAAGCCACTTGATATAGGCCCCTATATCGTCTGAATGAGTAGCATCGAACATGCGGATGACCATGTGATAGGTCCTGAGCAATCGCCATGTCAGCAACAAGCCATATGCGACCAGACATATTGCCAAGGCCAATATCGCCACTGTCTGAAAATTCCCTTCCGGCAACAATTTCAGGACAATGCAAGAGATCGCGGAGTACAGCACCCACAATGATATATGTGTCAATAACCTGCGTCCGGTTATATAATTGCGGTCAAGCAATGTGGTAAAAGCTGAACTGAACAGCCAGTAGCACAGGAAATAAGTGGACAGGTTCATCAGGATTGCGGCATCAGCGTCATTGAAACGGACTTTCATAAAGAAATGCACTGAATAGTTGGCCGCAAGCAACAACATTGCCACACCCATAATGCGTCTGGAGCGCAGATAATTTTCAAAAATCGCCTTTTCCGGAGTCCTGCCCAACAAAAAATAGAAGCCGAAAAACAGCATCAACGGCAGCGCGGCACAGAGGGAATAGTTGTATATAGGGTCCATTGGGCATTCATATTTACGCCTCTAAGTTACAAAAATTTCGCATTTTGTTTGAGAATCGAAACGACTATTTCGTGCAATCCGCCAAATGATAACTTAACAAAAAAGTCAAGTTTTGTTTGGAAAGTCAAAAAGATGCCGTATCTTAGCGATCAGAAAAACAATATAACGTATGGGAAAACTCGAACTCGTCATAGAAAGCGATCATGTTAGCATATACTCACCAAAGTATGATGGTGAGACGCAGACAGAGTTCGAGAAATTCATGTCCGATAATGGTAATCTGGAAAATCCGCAATTAAAGAAAGACTTTGATGCCATCATTGCTGCCATCAAAAAGATAATTGACGATTGCGGTGCTCGTGAGAATCTCTTTCGTCCGGAGGGGAATAACATCAAAGCCATTCCGCTCTGTATAGAACAAAGACGAGGGAAAGGAGTCGGAACATTACGATTATATTGCATCAGAATATCAGGGAAGATTCTCATCATCGGCAATGGAGGAATAAAAAGAGTCAAAAGATATGAAGATGATCCAATTTTACTGGATATAGTTAACAAACTGCGCTCCATTGAGCATCAAATTTTCATAGGGACACGTAAGATTCATGCTGATTACGACGATTACCAAAAAGTTAAAATGATTATTGAAGCTATCACCATATAATATTTGTTATGAAAAAGAATCCTTTATTTGACAGATGCGTTGCCAATGTTACTCCTGAGGTGATGGAGGAGGTTAACCTTAATATTGACATTGCAAACCGCATTTACAATCTTCTCAAGAAGAAAAAGATGACACAGCGCGAGCTGGCAACGCGGATGGGCAAACGCGAATCGGAAATTTCAAGATGGCTCACCGGATCTCACGGATTCACGACCAAGACACTGGCGAAGATTGCCTCCGTGCTTGGCGAGCCCGTGGTAGAGATAAAAAAAGCACCCGAAGTGAAATACGTATTCGTTCCGGCAAAAGAATTTATAACCCCGTCCGATTCTTATGATGGAACTTATAACAGCCAGAGTTTCAATTGTTTTCACGCAACATCCCACAATTAACTTACTATGGCGGAAGATAATGTAAATATCCAGATGAGGCTTATTTCCGTCAGCGAAGTAAGCTTTATGATGTCTCCGGGAAAAATAGGGGACGATGTCAATCCTGATGCAGTTCAGATTGGTTTTTCAACACAAATTCAACCCGATGTCGAAAACGACACCTTCAACTTGTTTTTCGGTACTCGTTATGAACTTGACGGAGATGTAGTGCTTGAGTGTTTGTACGAATTCGAGTTTGAAGTAAAAAATCTCCGCCAGTTCATCGTTTATAACGAGGACCAAAGCATTACGGTCAACCACATCATGCCTCACTTCCTAAGTGTAGCAATAGGCACGATGCGTGGAATTCTGGTCGTCAAGACTGCAGGAACAAACTGCGCCAAGTATCCCCTACCAATGATAAATGTGAACCAATTGAATGTGAACCTATCCAGCAAAGAATAGACATTCGAACGACACAGACCGCATCTAAGGACTTCTTGCAAAAAAACAATCACTTGCGGACCGATTTTACGTTGGTGGCGTCTTTGTAGAGGACCCGGATGTCGCCTTTCATTTCGCGGTATAGGGTAAACGAAATGTCAATGACTTTGACTTTTGGTTTGCCCAAGACCAAAGCCGTCAGAAGTAACAATATGGCAGCAGAAAGTGGACAAATTGTCAGCCATGACCAATGGCGGAAAGAATGGAAGGAATGGCATGTAAGTTGCACGCCCTCAAGTAACAACGCCTTAATAAAGCGGTTGAGAACTGAATGTTTTTAAATTTTAATGATTATGATTACCGAAAAATTACAGAATGCGGTAAACGATCAGATTACTGCTGAGTTATGGTCTTCAAATCTGTATCTCCAGATGGCTTTCTACTTCGAGAAAGAAGGTTGGAATGGTTTTGCACATTGGATGCACAAACAATCTGATGAAGAAAGGGAGCATGCCATAAGGCTTGCCAACTATCTTGCAAAGCGTGGCGGTGAAGCTAGCGTAAACATGATTGATGTCGTTCCTTCCGGTTGGGGCAGCGTCAAAGAAGTTTTTGCCAGTGTTGCAGATCATGAGCATCACGTTTCAAAACTCATAGATGACCTTGTAGATGTGGCTGCCGCCGAGAACGACAAAGCAACTCAGGATTTTCTTTGGGGATTCGTCCGTGAGCAGGTCGAGGAAGAGGCTTCTGTCGATGCCATTGTAAACAAAATCGAAAGATGCGGTGAAAGCGGTCTTACCTTCCTGGATTCCGAACTCGCGAAAAGGTAAACATTGATATGTAACCCAAAATATTAGCCTCGGCTGTCAATTCAGTCGAGGCTTTTTTGTCATTGATCTTCCCGGCCATAATCCCCATACGTAAATTTATCCGGATTACCCCATGACAAGAACATCAACACCCGATTTTTCATCGTTACAGTAGAGTAGTTCCGATTTTTTCGCAGATTTGGCGATGCGAATAAAACCGCATAAAAAACGCAAACAACACACATGAAAACCCCAAACATTCTTATCCTATGCACGGCATTCCTCGTGAGTATGCCAAGTACAGATGCCCAGTCATTTAAAGACGGTCTCAAAAGCCTCGGAGACAAAATCGGCAAACAAATCGTAAAGACGATCCAGTCTGTCAAGAACCAGACGACAGGCAGCAAGCCGACCAGCGACAACCGCCTCCTCCGCGGATTCATCGGTGGAAGTTCGTTTTAGAATCCCCAACTGTCACGCCAGTGAATCTTGAAACGGTCACCGTCAAATTCAATCGGTAGCCAAACGTAGCGCCCGTCAATGGCATTCTTCGGATTCCATCTATCACCCATATAGATGAAGGTGTTCGCCTTGCCGGCAACCGGCAGTATGAAGGTGCTCTGGGAATTGAAGGTCAGCTGAGAGCCTTCTCCCTCGCACGGGTTTCCGAGCTCTGTCCATGGTCCCCATATTGACGGTGCGGACGCACTACGGGCCGCATTGGGAGCCCAACCTGTGCATCCCGACCCCATAAAATAGTAGGTTCCGTCTTTTTTGAATATAGCAGGAGCCTCCATGAGACGATCCGGGAACACGCGCACATATTTTCCGGTGTAGTCCAAATAGTCATCCGTCAGTTCAGCTATATGCAGCGTCCAGTTATCCTCCGAGGCGGACAGCTGATATGCCTTGCCGTCGTCATCGACAAATAGGGTCATATCACGGGACATTTGCCCAGACTCGAAATCTCTGGCAAGAAAGCCCTTTTCATCAGGGAACTCGTCCTTGTTGAACGGCCATTTGCCGGGAACAGCTCTGGTGCTGCGTACAAAGGAAAAAGGGCCTTCCGGCCTATCCGCTACCGCAATTCCACTGCGCGCACTTGAATAACCGCTTCCCTTCAACTCCAGATGGAACCACATCACGAACTTGCCCGTAAGGGCATTATAGATGACCTTCGGACGTTCAAGAATGCAGCCCCGTTCAATGTCGGAACCAGGTTCATCGCTTACGGCCAATGCTATGCCCTCATTCTTCCAATTGTAAAGATCATCAGAAGAATAACAACTGACTCCCACTTGAGCCAGATTGCCGGCCTCCCCCTCCGTCTTGTACTCGCCGTACCACCAATACTTTCCACCATGGAACATGATTCCGCCTCCATGCGCGTTTATTGCCACGCCATCAGTATCTTTCCACAACTCTCCGGGCCTGAACTCCGTAATCCTAGCGGAGGGACGATGGTCGCCATCCGTCGTCATTGAAATCACATTGCCATTAGCAGAATAGAGAAATGCGGAGAATAGGGCCGTCGCGCAAAATAGGATGTGTCTAATTTTCATTTGAAGCAAATCTATGTAATAAATATTATATATACGATATTCCTACACAAATCTAACCATTCACTACATATTTCGCAATCCGGTCCCGCAGTTATGTAACATATACGCAGCAATTACTCTACATGAAACGATGCAATCCACTCGAACATCGAAGCCGGAAAATCCTGCCATTGGCACCAATGATGACCACCTGTCTCATGCGGTATCTCCTTGACGGGAACGCCTGCTTTCCTTAGGAGGCTGACCCAAAAGGGTTGGTCTCGTAAGAAACCGAATATTTAACATTGTCACCGACAGCCACAACGGCATTTATGCGACCGTCCGGCGATGTCACCGAATATTCTTGGCCCCTAACTAAAGACGAGAACGCGATAAAGAGCGTTGAAGCGCAGAAGAGGAGTTTCCTAAATTTCATGTTCTGTAAATCAATCTCTTTAAATTATTATAGTTTTGTAACCTTCAGGCAGTCCAAGGCCACCTTCGATGATGTCACGCCTGATATGCGAACATCATTCTCCCCCTTGAGGAACTCCACCTCGAACGGAATCTCCACGAATGCGGAATCCGTCGCGGCAACCGATGCGTGATGCGCCTTTCCGTTCACAACCAAATCAAAATCAACCGCTTCCGGCGAGGAAAAACGAACGGAGATTCTGTATTTCCCGCCCTTGAGGCTGAAGACGTCTGCCCAGTCGAGATAATTCGTCGGGGAGTCTCCGAGGTTCGTCGCTACGGCGCGTCCGGAAGCCCCCTCGACAGGGATGTACTTCACGCCCGTCCCGCGTATTGCGGTAAAGTCCGGACAATAGCCCCACTCCGCCTCATAGAGGACAGGTTCAACCCGCTCACCCTCTACCTTAAGAATCTTCGCTGTGTGAGGTTGAAGTGTCATCTCTATGACTCTGCACGACGCAAGGTCGGATCGCAGGTTGAGGTCGCGCAACTTCATCTCCCCGGCGAACTCCAGCACGTCGGCCGGCACGCTGAACGAGGCAGCCGAGTCCGAAGGGTTATAGAGCGCGACGGCCCTCGCACCTCCGTGGCGACGCAGGATATCCTTCGCGAAGACATATGTCTCACCTTCGTGCTGAACCACATGGGCCTGAAGCCCGAGCGGGTCCTGATTCACGGCAATCAACTCCGGGTTGGTGATTATCCGCATAGTCTCCTCCGGAATGTACTCTATGTCACAGCCCAGAAGCAGCGGTGAGCTCATTATGCACCACATCCCGAAATGCGCCTCCTCCTCGGCATAGCTAAGTCCGAGCCCGTCCTCCCAGAACGGAGAAGGCTTGATGTTGTAGCCTACCGCGAGCATATCCATGTCGTTGTAGTGCCCGTCATGCGCATAAGCTGACAGATAGAGATTTTTCTCTACGATGTGCCGGACCGAAGACCAGACGGGACGTATGTCCTCCGAAATCCGCCACGAGTCTGCAAGCTTTCCAACCCATGTCCCCGGATAATCCCAGCGGCATACATTGATGTCGATGTGCCTGCCAGCCACACTGTCAATCACCTGACGGATTTCCTCATAGCGGTCCCTTTCCTCAAGACGGCGATGAATGCCACCGCAGTAGTCAATCTTGATGAAGTCGAAGTTCCAGTTGTTGAAATACTGGTCAGCGTCCTGAACATCGTGCATCCAGAGACCCGCACCAATTCCGTTCAGGTCCTTGTTGTAGCTCGACCCGCAGGTGTTGTCTCCGGCGTCGGAATAGATTCCGGCCTTCAGGCCGAGAGAGTGGATGTGGTCGGAGATGGAGCGCATCTGCGCTGAGCCACCCGGAAACCTCTGCGGATGCGGAATCATATAACCACGCTCGTCGCGGTAGCCGAAAAATCCGTCATCGATGTTGACGTTTCCGTAACCGGCGTCCTTAAGTCCACGTTTGACGATAAGGTTGGCCTGATGAATGATTATGGAGTCGGAAATATCGACCATATAGGCATTCCACGAGCTCCAGCCCATAAGAGGAGGCTTCACTGCCTGCGGCTGACGAGAGGTGCATGACACGATGAGTGCGAAGACGAGGAATATGGGATATATTTTCTTCATATATTCTTGATATTCAGTTCATTCTCAACAATCGAGATGATTCGATTTACTACTTATAGCTTTTTTCGATGTTCCGGTAAGTTTCCTCATCGACATGGATGATGCAGCCGTGGCGGCCGTCTTTCGGAGGATAGAAGCTAGTCGCATCCTTCCACGGTGCGCCCTGAATCGCCGAGGCCTCACGCATCTCATAGACATGCTCGCCATAATTCTCGTAGTAGAGCCTAAATTTGCCCTCCGGAGTGCGGATTATAATCGGGGCTTCGCGCCAGTTCGGACTTACGGAAGGCCCGGGGTTGGAGTAAGGGCCGAGCAGATTGTCCGACGAGGCAATCCTTATGGACTTGTGGGTTTTAGGAGCCTTGTCCTCCCAGCGTTCGTCCTTCATAATGGCATAATACTTACCGTTGAACTTTCTGATTATCACATCAATGAGTGAGATGTCGGAATCAGCACCGGTAAAATAAATCGGGGCAAGGTCACCGCCATCCTGGGCCGCGAAGAGGCGTTTCGGCCTCGTAAAATTCACGAAATCCTCGGTCAGAATATAGCAGGTCTTCATGGTCTCCCAATTTTTTCTATCGTACATGACAAGCTCTTCATTGGTCTTAGCCTCCTGCCTTTTCCTGTAATACTCGCCGGCATGCCAAGTGATGATGAACTGGTGACTGTCCTCATCATAGAACATTTTCGGCGCTCCCACGAACGGGATCTCATTATATACACCGAGATGATCCACGACAAACTTCTCACCGTCGAGAACTTTACTCTTCCATACGACGAGGTCTGTCGTGTGCCAGAGCACCAACGACTCTTTCGACGATCCACGCACCACTCCTATCATATACCACCTTCTGTCAGCCTTCCCGAACACGTCCGGTCCCTCGCAGATGTCAGGATGGCCAAAATAGCTCTCAAGAATAACCTTACCACCATTCAGCGTCTTCCAACTGAGCCCGTCACGGGAAATCGAGTAGAACAGCGAGCCGTAGTTCGCGTTCGTCATGTGCGCGAAGAGATAGCCACCCTGCCCATCCTCTACGGAAGGCTTGTCCACCGGTTTGGTATTGTCGGAGCCATCATTTTCTCTCGTGCAGCCGGCAAGAAGAACCGTTCCTCCAGCGGCAATAGCAAGGTGCAGTGCCACTGTACACAAGAGCACCTTACTTAAAAATGTTCTTAAAATCTTCATTGTATGTTTACTTCTTTCGCATTATTCCACATTAGATGTTATTATGTGTTATTCTTCTCAATCAAAGGCACTTTATTCGGTTTTTTCATTTTACCGGATAGCCATCGATGGACACAAGCTCGCTGACATAGAACTCGGCGATGTTCACGGCCTTCGGATCAAGACCCGGAAACAGTTCAATCGGACGTATCTTCACATAGCGTCCCTTCACCGCTGTCTGCACATGCGACCAATATTCCTTGACCGGCCGGTCCACATCGATGGTAGTGAAAAACTTCCAATCATTTCCTTCATCGAGAGTGTTATAATTTGCGATGGTGCCACCTTCCCGCACGGTCTTAAATTCGAAGGCCGACTCCGCATAAACCTCGCATCTCTTAACCTTCTGCTCCTGAGGTTTGGTCGATTGCAGGATTCCTGCGCCGCCGAGATTGTATTCGCGTCCTAGATCAATCACCATAATGATATTAGGGACCTCACGATTTCCCTGGAACAGAGTAGGAACAATCGAATGCAGGTTCTTGTCGGCAGGGTCATACTCATAGTCATCCCATGACGGATTGGAGCTGTCCCCATTCCATTGCGTTCCCCATGTGGTCTCCGGTCTTCCGTCAAAGGCATAAGTGGCAAACCACTGCAAATCAAGCGTTGCCCCATACCAATGTTCCTGTGAATTGACATAGAGGAGTTTCCAGTCCTTGCGGTCAACTGGACGGTAGACATACTTCGGATTGGTAACAACAAGATAGCGGACCTCCTCTGAGACTCCGACCGGGAATGAGGCTGCGTCAAACTTTAGCGGAAGAAGATAGGTCTCGTCAGAGTTCAGACCTTCACGGCTCAGATGCAGCCTGCCTTTCACTATTTCCTTTTTGGCTTCGACGTCAACACCGTCAAAAGACCACGAAGACTCAGGAAGCAGTTTGTAGGAAGTGGAATTCTTGCTGTTGTACTCATCCACCAGCGTCTCAAGCCCTCCCCTAACAATCTTTCCGACAAAGGGGGAGAGATTGCTTTCGCTGTACTCGACCTTGGCCTCTATGTCACAATCTATCTCCCTCAGAGAAATCTCCTCGCTGATGTCGGAGAGGTCCGGCCAGACGACCTTCGGCCCGTTGATGTCAAACTTCCAGAGAATCGTGCTGCTTGAGGTGTTCACAGTGTCAGTTTCACTGCGGAGAACCACCGGAAGCACAAGTGTCTTGCCCTTAGCTTTCAGGGCCTGACGATAAATGTTTTCGGGAGAGAAAGTTATTGGGATATAGCGGCTGCGCGTACTGCCTTCGAGGACAATGTCGTCCCCGCCACTTATCGAATATGACTCCGAAGCAATTATCTCAATGCTACCGCCCTCATACCCGAAAGTCTCACACGCCTTTCCGAGTTCCATGACCTCAATCCTCGCGAATGCGTCGTTGTCGGGGTTGCCACCGCCCTTGAGGACAAGAATCGAGTCCTTATATTCCTTGACGGTGTTTCCGCTGCGCAGCTCCCTCACACCGCTGTTCTTGAGCGAAAGGATGCGGTTGTACTTGTCTGGGAAGAGCTTGTAGTCCTCATTGCAGGAGAGGAGGAGCAGTGCGCATAATGTGGTGATTACTAATAATACTCTTTTCATCGCTGTTATTCGTTTCAATGTTCTCTCATCAATATCCAGGAGCCTGGACCATGTTAGGATTGGAATAGACCTCATTGTTTGAGACCGGCAGCAGGTACATCCTGTCGTTCCAGCTGAACGGCTGGCTTATATCAACCACTTCGTTGAATGAGGCGAAGGACGGGGAGGTCTGGACTGCATTGAGTCCTTTCCAATTGCCGGAGGAAAGCCTCTCGCGTCCCTGAAGATAGCGACGCAGGTCGTAGTAACGGTATCCCTCAAGGTAGCACTCGACAAAGCGCTCGTCCATCACGGCTTGAAGCGCGGTCTTGCCCTTCTCCGCAAGCAGAGCCTCAGTCCACGGGGTTATGCCAGCGCGTTTGCGTACCTTATTCATATAAACTATGGCCTCAGCATCGTTGCCGCATTGCGCTTCGCACTCAGCGAGCGAAAGATACATCTCCGCAAGGCGGACAATCGGGAAAGGAGTTTTACAGGAGGCGTAGTTGTTGCCCCAGCCCGTACCGGTATACTGGAAGTTCGGATGAACCCACTTCTTGTTGAGCCAGCCCGTCACGACATAGTTTCTCGTGCCCCAAAGGGTAGCGTCATAACCGGTCTTCGTGTTGTCCCTCATTTCACAATAGATCGGATTTCCCGCCGCAATCTTCGTCGAATATTCGTCTCCGTCAAATGATATTGCGGCATAATAGCGCGGCTCGCGGCGGACATTGATCTTCGTTATGTCAGGATTCGTGAGCCCAGCGGAGGTGTGGTACTCCGATTCTGGCCAGAAAGACGGATCGTCTTCGGGAAGGAAGCCGTTATGAGTGAAGAAATGCTCCACGGTGTAGAGTGTCGGCGAGAGTCCGCCCCAGCCACCTACATTAGCACCAGTATCGTTTCTGAACACCCAATGAGGAAGAGAGGCCATAAAGGTACTGTTGACATCGGTGCCGCCCTGCACTACAAATCCCCAGACAGTCTCTTTGTTACCATCATTCGGAGAGGAGCACATCACATATCTCATGAGTACTACCTGCTTCCGAAAAGCCTCCGCCTCAGCGTCCGAACCAAGCCCCGGAATCACCGGAAGACCGATTTTCTGGTTCTCGCGCAGAGTCTCGGAATCCTCAAGCGAGAACAACTCCGCTCCAGCGGCCTCCGCAGCCTTGACTGCCTCCGCCATGGCGTCGCGTGCCTTTTCCCATTTCTTCCTATCAAACTCATGACTCACGAGTTCCTTTCCGTAGCCCGGAGTCTCATACGCGATATTCTTCCATGCCCTATCCGGAAAACTTCCGTTCCACAGAGGAGATGCCGCAAGTACGAGCGCCCTCGCCTTCATAGCCTTACACGCGACAGATGTGGCGCGACCGTAAAACGATGAGTTTGTATAACTTACAGGCAGCCCTTCCGCAGCCTCGTCAAACAGGTCACATATATACTTCACGCAGTAGTCAAAATGCGAACGTCCCGGAAATTCTGACTTAGGCGCATTCGAATCGATGAACTTGTCAACAATCGGAATCGGCCCGAAGAGCGAAAGAAGTCGCAGATGGTAGTAGGCCTTGAGGAACTTGACCTCACAGATGAACTGCTCGCGCATGTTCGGATTGAGCTGCGGATTGTGTTCGTCAATCAGTTTGAGGAAAAGGTTGCAGTAGCCGATTCCGTCATACCATATTTTCCAAACATATCCGTTGTCCCAGTTTATGGAAGACGGAGTTATGGCACCCCACTGTACCCTTGAACCGTAGTTTTCCCATTCCTGAGGGGTTACGTATTCATCGGCACGCATATCGAGGTTTGACGAAAGCTGCATGCTCGCATTATTCTGCGCATAGGAGTAGCAGGAATAGAGCATCTTTGTCGTGGTCGCTTCATCGACCATCATGTCATCGAGATCCGGCTGCTCCGGAGGAACGACATCAAGGTAACGGCAGGAAGCCACGGCAATTACCGCAAACGCGGACAATATTCTTCTTATATTGATTTTCATGACTATGATTTTACAAATTGAACTGCAGGCCGATGTTAAATGTCCGCTGGAGCGGGTAGGAATTGAAGCTGAGCTCCGGATCCCAATACTTGAACTTCGACCACACGGCAAGATTATCTGCACTGAAATAAAGTCTAAACCACTTTAGCCTGTAGCCTATCTCCAGAGTCTTGAAGCGGAGGAAACTACCATTCCTCATCCACCAACTGCTCGGCTGGTTATTGTTGGAAATTTGAGTAGAAAGCGTTCCGAGACGAGGATAGAGGACATTTGAGTTGTCAGCGCCCTCGCTCCAGTGACTGTCCGCAATCCACTTCATCAGGTTGTTGTCATTGGAATCGTTCGCGCAGAATGGATACATCCCTGTGAGCATTATGTTTCTCTTCGCGGAACCGTTGAAGAATACATTCACGTCGAGATCCTTCCACTGCACGCTGATTCCGAAGCCGTACTGGATTCTCGGCATATTTCCGTAAGGCGAGAGCATGACCTGATCCTCGGCAGTAATCTTGTTATCACCATTGATGTCCCGGTAGCGGATGTCACCAGGCATGATGGTGCTGCCGAAGATGCTCTGGTCCGGGCTCGCGTCAATCTCCGCCTGGCTTTCGAAGAGCCCGTCAGCGATATATCCCCTCATCGCGTCAAGCGGCTTTCCAGTCTGTGTCTGCCAAACGTAAGGATAGTCCGGTTCGTCCACATAGACATACTTGTTTTTCGAATATGTCCAATTAACCCTCGCGTCTATAAACCAGTCCTTGTTTATCTGTTTGGTCCAATTTGCGCTGAACTCGAAGCCCATATTGTCGACCTTTCCGACGTTCGCCCAAGGAATCGCGTTCTGATAGCCGAGCACCGACGGGAACGATGCCCTCTTCATAAGAATACGGTCGCGCTTGCTACTGAACCAGTCGAATGTGAAGTTGAACTGTTTGAAAAGCTGAAGGTCCACGCCGATATCAAACTCGGTCGCCCTCTCCCAGCTGGCATTGGAAACCGGATACGAGTTCACCATAGGGCCCTGCTGACTGAAGCCTCCGGTGACACCCGACTCGAAGTTTCCTCCACCATACATGTTGACATTACTGAGATAGAGATAATGAGGCGCGCCGGCGTAGAGCCCGGTCTCGTCGCTTCCGACAAGTCCATATGACGACCTCAGCTTGAAATAGTTCACGACATCGATTATAGGAGTCCAGAATTTCTCGTTGCTCACCACCCATCCGAGCGACATCGCCGGAAAGAATTCATAGCGCTTACCAGCCTCCAGACACTCCGTACCATTGTAGCCGAAGTTAAACTCGGCGAGGTAACGATTGTCATAGTCGTAGGTCGCACGACCGGAAAATCCCTGATTGCGCTGCGGAAGCACGGAGCAGATGTACTGACGCATCATGTACATCGCCATGGCCGTCACATTGTGTTTTCCGAACGAGCGCGCATAGTTGAGCCTCGCATCAAGGTAGAATACATTATCACTATAGATAGCGAGTCCGTCCGATTGCGAGATGTACTCCGTTCCCTCCTGAATCTTTGTCGTACTATACTGTTCAGGAAACTCCTCCGAGACGCTAGCCATATCGACGGCATAGAAGTACGGGGTGAGGCTCCGGGTGAAATAGTTCTGCGAGTAGTTGTTGAAGTTCACGAGAGCCGTGAGCGAGAGTCCCTCGGTGATGAAGTCGAACTTCTGGTCGAGGTTAAGGGAAACGTTCAGCTTGTTGGTCCTATTTTCCCTATAGGTATTGAGCATATGCGCATACGGGTTCATGAAGTAGCGTCCCGCAGACATTATCGCTGAGCCAAAACGGATATGCTTGTCTCCCTCCTCGGCAGGGAAAGTCGCGGGGAAAGACACTGGGTTATTCTTGAAAATCTGGTAGAAAATGTCACTGGAGTTGACGTTCGGAGACTTCATGTTTGAAATCTGCGCGTTCATTCTCAGGTCAATCTTCGTATATTGCGTAATCTTGTAGCCGATATTGTTCTGGAATGTGTATGCCCATCGGTTGTAGTTGTTGTCATAGGAATATGCCTTCGGCGTGTTGAGTAGTCCACCGTCATGGTTCATCTGAAGGCTCATGTAATATGTCAGCGCTGAACCGCCGCCCGAAATGTTGACATTCGCTCTCTGGCTCATCGTGAACTTCTTGAACATCAGGTCATACCAGTCGACATTCGGATAGACATACGGGTTTATTCCGCTTGCGGTGTTGGCAATCTGCGCCTCGCTGTAACGAGGCGTAGCCGACTGATTTCGGCTCAAGAGCGCCTCATTGTAGGTTTTCATGTAAGTCGGTCCATCGGCATATTCTACCACTCTCACAGGTTGGAGGAAAGATTGCTCGACGGAAGCGTTAACCTTCGCCTTTGTGTTTTCCTTTCCAGACTTTGTCGTGATTATCATGACTCCATTCGCTCCCCTCGCGCCGTAAATCGCCGTGGCCGAAGCATCCTTGAGAATGGAAAAGTTCTCAATCGACTCGGCCGGCAGGTTGTCGAGGTCTCCGGCCGAGATTTCCACGCCGTCGAGAAGGATTAGTGGCGTGGAGCGACCTCCGAATGTGCTTATGCCACGTATGTAGAACTGCGAGGAAGAACCAGGTTCACCACTATTGGTGACGGCTATAACTCCTGAGAGTTTCCCCGCGAGGTTGTTGGTCAAGGAGGAGGACGGTGCCTTGAGAGCATCACCCTTTATAGCGACGATTGAACCTGTCACGGAGACCTTCTTCTACGTTCCGGCGCCAACGACTATGACTCCTTCAAGTTCATTGGCTGAAGTAAGAGTAATCTCAAGCTCTCCGAGGTTTCCGACACGGAATTCGCGTGGGTGATAACCGACATACGAAACGTCAAGGACCGTGCTGTTGTCACAGCCGTCAATAGTGAACTTTCCGTCAATGTCCGTGATTGCGACATTATCGGAGCCCTTGACAAGAACCGTTGCTCCGATGAGCGGCGTCCTGTCCACTTCATCAATAACAATTCCCTTCACCGAGCGTTTGTCATCGTCTTTCGTCTGCTCACCGAAATTTTTCTTGAGCACGATTTCCTTGTCCTGGACACGCCATGTGATTGCTGTTCCAGTAAAGAGACTTTCAAGAACCGTCTCTATCGCTCCGGAGACATTAATATTCCGGCTTCCAATTCCTATAAGGTCAGTAGAATTGTAAAAGAAAGAATAGTCAGTCTCCTTCTGAATCTGTAAGATTGCCTGTTCCACCGTCATTTGTCCTCGCAGACTTACCTGTGCCGCTGTCACAAGGCACGAGGCAAACGATAGAATGGCAACAGCCAGCGCCCTGAGGACGCGGATGTGGGTTGATTTTACTGTCATAATTTTGAGGTTATCAGTAATAATATATTGGATTATTTATGAATCAGGTAGTTATCCCCGCTCTTGTCATAATCAAGATCGAGCATGAAACAGAGTTTGTCCAGCACACTTCCCAGTGTCTCTGAGTGCATTATTTTGCCGTTCACCCGTTGCCCGTTCCCGATTGATGGTCCAGTTGTGACATTAATTGACCAGTTCCAGCGGATAAATTCGACAATGTCTCCAAGCGATGCGTTCTCTATGATATAGTTTCCGTCTTTCCATGAAATCCCATTGAAAAACGGTGCCATGCTGATTGTAGAAGCAGCCGGACTGAAGGCAAGACGGTTTGACGGAGTGAGAGAGACTTTCTGCCCGGTTGTCTCCGCGACGAAATCAACGGCACCAGAATAAAGCGTAACATAAACGATGTCGTCCCCACTCCAGTTCACGGAGAATGAGGTGCCCTTCACTTCGATGTAAGAATCGTACAACTTGACGATGAAGTTCTGTCCACTATCCTTCTTAGTCACATCAAATACAGCATTTCCGGCGAGTGAGACAACGCGAGAATTCGTCATATCCTCCGGATAGGTGACCGAACTGCCGGCATCAAGCCAGACACGTGAGCCGTCAGGAAGCTCCAGACAGTCGTTCGCCTCAGCCAAGTAGACAATCTGCTGTGGGACAAGTTCTTTCTGCGCGGCATCTCTGTCCGACCAGAGGAACATTCCAAAGGCAGTGAGACAGGCTGCCGTCGCCATAGCACCGGCAAGCCATTTCCATATTGTCCGATAACGGAATAGACGCCTGTCAATATTCTTCCACACCCGCTTGCCGATAGCCTCGTCAGCAGAGTTTTCCACAGTAGCGGAGTTCCATTGCTTTCTTGTATATTCGTCGAAATCCATATTATGTCTATCAAGAAGTTGGTACAAATGTTCCAACCAGACATAAATACACAAAAAGAAAGTGCTGCACCACATCGGAACAGCAGTTTTCAAGAAAAAAAATTAAAGATTTATGAATATGAGGAAGAGAGGCAGGTTAGTCTTAAGAAACTTTAGGGCGAGGTTTATATTGCGTTGCACGCCCTTCTCTGTTATTCCCATAACTCCGGCAATCTCCCTTATGGACATTCCGCCACGCCGGCTTAGAACAAAGGCCTCTCTCTGCCTCGGCGGCAATTCCGTGACAAGTCGATCAACGGCCTCACGAAGAAATCCGGCATCAATACCTCCCTCTATGTCATGATAAAACTCCGGGCCGGCTCCGTCGATGAAGTCAGCAAGCGATTCGGCAGTAAATGAATGCCGCGCACGGTTGAATATGAGATTGCGTGTGACAATGAAAAGGAATCCGTCAAAGTCTTTGCCAGCATCGACCTTTGTCCGGTTCTCCCATAGTCTGATGAACACCTGCTGCACGACTTCTTCTTGCTCATAAGAGTCCTTGATGTACAGTCGCGTGAAAGAAAGCACTTTACGCCAATACCTCTGGTAAAGCGCCTCAAAGGCCACTCGATCCCCATCACGGTAACGGACTATCTCGTTCTTCTGCACATCAGTCATTGCATTCTTTCTTGATACGGCCGCAAATATAGACAAAATATTGAATTATAATGGCTCGTGGAATAAAAAAAAAGAGCTCATACTGTTTTCAGAATCTCTTTCATTCAAGTGATTTTAAGAACGATTCGTAATTTGACATATCAACCTTGGTGAGGTTATCGGCTTCTGTTTTCTTTGCCTTAACTCTCAGTCTGTCAAGCAAATCCGCCCGCAGCTTGAATGCCGTTTGCCTTCTGTTCGATGCCAGACTGGCAAACATCAGATTTTCATCGTTATAGTAGAGCTGTTCCGATTTTTTTCGTAGATTTGTCAATGCGGATAAAACTGCAACAAAAACGAAAAAAACAAATGAAAACCCCAAACATTCTT
>ULJJ01003081.1_pt1 | contig 18477 bp, 20 predicted proteins | sample 1950881 | NCBI WGS metagenome assembly ULJJ01 (sample SAMEA4835472, study PRJEB28245) | human gut metagenome | biome: gut microbiome; material: fecal sample | place: Denmark | collected 2008
TTAAAGTGTCAAACTTCCGGGATATACACAACCCGTCTCCTTGGAATAAGGCACCCTAAAGTGTTGTGATTTGCTTTCAGATTTTTTAACTTTACGAGTTGTATAAAACATCGTCTTATCCACCACGCCAAATCCGAACAAGCACAGGACATTGCAGGAATCCCTTGCAGACAGCGGCCTTGCCGCGATTAATGTTTTATTAATGTTTTCGGGAAACTTACGGAAAATACCTCGGAAAATCATTGCAAATATCATTTGAAGATTGACGTTTGCAAAAATAGCCGTTTGTCTGCGATAGTCTGTGAAAAATTCTGTATATTCGCAGATGTACCCCTGTGGGGACGATAAAGAAATAACACGTGCCTTGGTTCGTTAAAATCGCCAATTCTATCGAATGTATATACGAGGCACAGCGGACAGCCAGATATGGGTTGTCCAGTCTGTGCGCATATACTGGTGTTTGGCGATACCTAACGGACGACAGACTGGGCAGCCTTTCTTTTGCTGCAAATATAACCAATAAACACATATGATTATGGAGGCAAAACTTACAAACAAAAGTATTTTGACTATCCGTATGGTTCTTGATCTGGCAGGTCTGGACATCACGAAGAGAATCAAGCTTGTTCGCCACAAGGACAGCCGTGATGCCATAACGATAAATGGCAAGACCGTTGTCGGCAACCCTTATGATTGGTATCTGAACGACAGGGAGACATTCATCGCATACCAAAGCGAGCAGCACAAGGACATATTCAAGGACGTTGACTATGTCGTTTCTTTCATAGGTGAGGACGGCACTCTGGCCAGGATGGTGGGCGTGTATCAGATTTTTGGACGTGACACAGAAAGGGAGAATCTGACAGGCGTTGACAAATTTTGCTACAAGATGGTTGAACTTGATGGCTTTGATGAACTCAACGAGCGTGTTATCGTGGACTGGGGAGACTCGGCAAGGACATTTCATCAATGGCTTGATAAGAATGACAAGGCCATTGTAGCGGTGGAGAGAAAAGGCTTCGACTGGGTATGCCCAGACTACGAGGAAATAAGTCTGACCTATGGGCAGCTGTCCCATGTCATTAATGAGAGATTGGATGCATGGAAACGAAAACTTACGGTCGTCAACGGCATCTATGTGATTTCAGACCGCAAGACAGGCAAACTGTATGTCGGCTCCACCTACAACCGTGACGGAATATGGGGACGTTGGGAGGACTATGCAAGGACTGGACACGGTGGCGATGTGCAACTTGCAAACCTTATTGCGGAAGATCCGGACTATGCCAAGGACAATTTTGTCTGGTCGATACTCCAGACATTGCCGTTGAACGTCAACGACATTGAGGCCATTAGGGTGGAAACCCTATGGAAGAACAAGTTAGGCAGATCGGTCTGCTTGCTTAACAGAAATTGAGATTCCATAGAGATTTTTCGATAAGCTGCCGAACTTTGGCAGTAATTCTAACTATATTTGCGGTGTTGAAAGGTAGAAAGTCGCTAATTTGGCAAACGACTGGTTCGGCATCTTTCTTTAAATATATAGTGTGCATCAGTTGTGTATAGCCCGGCTACGTCTATAAAGCCTTTCAACATCTTTTTACATCATTTTCACTAAAACATTATTATGGAACCAGCAAAGTCATTCACTGATATGAGCATAGAAGAAATACTCAGGATTGCACTTGAAGCGCACACTGGTCAAAAAGACCTTGACGGTAATCCTGCAATTCTACATCCCCTTGCCGTGGGACTTATGGGCAGAACGGATGCGGAGATCAAGACTGGATTCCTGCATGATGTCGTTGAGGATTCATCAATAACACTTGTGGATTTGAAAAATAGAGGTGTGGAGGATGAGGTGCTCACGGCATTGGCACTCTTGTCACACAATAAGGCAAAAGTGGGATATTTTGAGTATGTGGAAAACATCATAGCCTCTGGCAATGTCACCGCAATTCATGTCAAACTTAATGACCTGCACCACAATCTGCAACGAGGCAAGGAGTCTTATGAAACAGCCGTCGCCTCAAATGATACTGCCAAACTAAAAGAACTTGAACGCATAAACGCCAAACATACAAGGGCGTTGGAAATGATAATAAAGGCTGGCTATGAGAACTGTAACTGACAAGGAACTGGCGGAGTTGCTCCGCTCCAATGAAATGGTCTATCTTCTGGACGACACTGATGAAATCGCATGGGGATTCCTCGGTGATGGAAAGAACCGTAGAAGAGTTGTAAGTAAGGCAAAGGGAAGAGAGCCTGTTGAGCACGACCCTAAGCAGCAGAACTCCAACAGCATGATCCGTGCTTATTTGGCAAATGAGGTGATGACCAAGGAGGAGTTTGAAAACTACTGAATATGTGTGAGCGGAAGAATGACATATTAAAGGTCTGTCAATCGGCAGGTTATACGGAGTGAGACCTCATCTATGGTGGTTTTGTCAATGGTAAACATTATGTGTCATGCGGGCAGGATGATGCGGAGAATCTTCAATATGTTGGTGCGCCTGTCATTCTGATAGTAGAGTACGGTCTATGCAGAATTGCCACTGACGATGAACAAAATTACTTTTATCGGTTTCTTGTGAAAGATTAAGGATGGTTATTGTATATGTGTATCTGACAGAGTTAATGACTATATGTAAATGAAAAATGATTTCGCGAAGTCCATTCTTGATAATCCTTATAACAAGGTTGAGGGTGGCAGGAAGATTGAATTATCTGATATTTTGGATAAATATAGATATCAGCATCAAAACAGGCAGTTGAGCAATTTAGATGCCTACGCAGAGGACATAGGTGAAACGAGAGAGGAAGCTTTAGCATATCTGAACTTGATAAATGATGGTAAGCCGACAGGCATTGAGTCCGACGAGCAGTATTATGAGCTTCAGAAATAGGTGTATGGAGATGTCATTATAGATTTGTCGTGGCTAATTTAAAGGACTTGATGAATACAAAAAAGGAAGGCCGAAGTAATTAAACTTCGACCTTTGTTTTCGGCTGTTCACCATTGAATTTCCTTTTCCTAATAGGATGCCTGACAAAGGTGACAGTTAAAATGGGAGCGGCTTTGAAATTCTGTTATCCATTAACCTTTTAACACTGCAAATTTAGTGTTATATTAAGGAATTTAGGAATTTGCTTGAAGCGTCATGCTCTCTAAATTTACGTAATGAACCTGTACTTACTCATTACAACCTTATCGTACAGCAAATATAACGTGATTTCTTGAAAATGCAATAGATGGATATTACAATTACAACAAAGGCAGCGGAGGAACGCTCCACTGCCTGTTGAGTGATGAAAGCTCTGTTGACGCAAGTTGGCTCGTAACCATTATACGAAGCTTTTCAGCAGATTTGACAAAAGAAAACCAATAAGGAACGTTGTCTTTTGACTTTCACCACCGCAAATATAATGTGATTTCCTGGAATCACATTATATTTGCAACTGTAAAGGTGGCAATGATTATTTAGAGTTTACTCTTCACCTTATGTAGGGAACTTTCATTGCATAATCTTTTGGGGAGTGGCTCGCGATGATTGAGAAATCCCAAATCACCTAACAGTTTCAGAGAGCCTTCAATAGGTTCTCTGATTCATTATAGTGTTGTGATTTGCTTTCAGATTTTTTAACTTTACGGAATATACACAACCTGAAGCTGTATATGTAATTAATACTTAATAAGTTAGGTTGTGTTGTCCAATGAAAAAATCCGGCGATATTTTCGCTGGATTTTTTCATTATGTATCTGTTTTTCGGATCCTATAAATCATATAGCACTGGTTCGTGGGGATGGAACTGTCTGAAAAGTCAAACATTCCTCAGTGAGAATCGAAAATCCGCTTTTGGCCTTGTATAGGTGTACGGAGTATTTTGGTCTCGCGAGAACTTTTAGGACAGCCTGGGGAAAAACCACATGTATTATGCATGTTTCTGCGGTAATTTTTATGAAAAGTTGTGCCTCGTAGGTGCTGAATAGATCAATATTAGGAAACTTCACTACCGCTTCGACTTCTCAGATGTGTGCGATAGTAAGTGACAAGCTTATAACTCTGGATGTTAAGTTAGTACAGATTTCGACCCTCTTGGCAGGCGTTAGTTTTGAATACATGCTGATAAAGTGCTATGTATCAATGTTTTACTATTTATATGCGGCTCTGCGAATCTGTCAAGACCACCTTCCATACCGGCCTCTTGACATCTGATAAATTAACTAACCTACTGATTGTTAGTTGATTGCGCTGGAGCCACGTTGTCAAGAGGGTCGAAAATTTCTTTGTTAGGGCTGCAGATATCTGGAAATTTTTAATAGTAGGCAGATTGCTCGTCAAGACGGGGCGTACCATTCCACAGGTTCTTGTCGGCAGTCGCATACAGGGAATTGCCATGCTTAGTAACGTGAAAAAATGACCTGCTTCAGATTAGGAGAAGATTTTCGAGGATAGATCTATTTTCGAAGACGGAGTGTGCCAGTGGCACATGACTGATGAGAAAACAGATATAGACCTAAAAGATTCCTTGAGATGAGGCAGGTTATTTTTTGAAGGTTACTTAGTTTCGTATTCCATAACTTTTATCGTAAATTGCGCCGGTTTTATAACGGACAACACATCAATGAAATTCATCGGAAACATTCTTTGGCTCGTTTTGGGCGGGCTTCTGGTCTCGGTCTGCTATTTCATCGCCGGACTCCTGTACTGCATTACCATTATCGGAATCCCTTTCGGCTACCAATTATGGAAGTTCGGAGTATTCTCCTTATGGCCGTTCGGGACAGAGGTCGTGGACGGAAACAATGCCGGGGGCTGTCTCAGCATATTCATGAATATACTTTGGATTCTGCTCGGCTGGTGGGAAATCGCAGCTGCGCACCTTGTCTGCGGACTTATCTGTTGTATAACTATCATCGGAATCCCATTCGGACTACAGCACTTCAAGATTGCCCTTCTCTCCCTGACACCATTTGGCAAGACCTTCCAGTCGTGACCGTGAAATCCAGGTGATTCCGGAATTATTTCCCATGCCGGAATCCGATTCTGTGATTGTCCACGCTGATAGGCATTCTCGACTATCCAAGGAACCCGTCCCCAAAACGACTATCCACGCAAAACAAACATGTCCGGAAAACCGACGTGATTCCCGGACATGTTGACAAATCTAAATCGGATCCTGCATGAGCAGGCTCACCAGACTACTCCTCGATGTACAGTCCCTCACGCGAAAGCTGCTTATCCAGGTTTGCCACACCAAGGGCGACAATGGCAGTTACAGTAGCGGTATGCTCCTGATATTCAGGAATATTCTTCGTATAAAGGTCACGTTCAGTATGCCAGATTTCATCATAACTGAAATCATAGCCCTTGATGTCATCCGTTACGAAGCCAAGAGTCGGAACACCTTCCACGGCAAATACTGAAGCATCTGTTCCGCCATACTCCGTAGGGCGCTTGCGAGGCTCACGAATCCTGATCTCGAACGGATAATCCGGACGAATCTGCTTGACAGAAGCGGTAATCTTTACGAAGTCATCGTACATGGCCTTAGGAACATACATGCCCACAGGTGGCTCCGGACCGCCGTCGCGGTTGAACATATTGGAAATCTTGCCCAATTTGTCAGAATGAGTCTTTACCCATGCCTGAGCACCCAATTGACCGAACTCCTCTCCGGCAAAAGCCACGAACAGTATAGTTCTCTTAGGCTTGGCACCGGCCTTCATCAGCATACGTGCGGCTTCCATCATCGGACCGATGCCGGTACCGCAGTCAATACCTCCTGTCGCTACATCATAAGCATCCAGATGACCGCTCACGATAACATACTCGTCAGGATACTTGCTGCCCTTGATAGATGCTATCACATTGTGATATTTGATTGGTCCCAGCTTAAAGTGATTGCGGATATCGAACTCCAACTCAAAAGTGCGACGTTCCTCTACCATCTGCTTGATGATAGCAAACTGGTGCTCATCCAATTTGATGTCCGGAACCTCTGGGATATTATCGAAGGTGGTGTTAGGATTCTCTATCAGTCTGCGGTCATAGAGCGCACGCAACGGAACTGGAGCGGACTGGATGAAACCGAGAACTCCGGCCTCGCACATTTCCCTGTAATACAAGCCTGGCTGTTCTTTAAGTTTCAAATACTCCTTATGTTCTCCGGTCTTGCGGTTATGTGCCCAGATCTCTTCGTTCTTTTTAAGAATCTCTCTGTTCTCTTCCTTGATTTTGTTGCGAAGTGAATCACCGGCGGCTGAGTGGTCAATAGGGAAACCTCTGCTGGTTCCGGAAATCAGTACCCATGCACCTTTCAGACGTCCTTTCATTTGTGCGAATTCCTCATCAGTACGAGGCTCAATCAGCACGTGTCCGCGCTGTACGCCCTTTGTTCCGGAAGTGTATGAAGGTGTCACGAAATGCAGAGGCATGCTGTTTTCACCTATCAGGCGACCGAACCACGGACCTCTGTTAAAACCTACAGGGATTGATCCAGCCTCTTCCAGCTTGACGTCCAGGCCCCAACTTTTGTACTCGCGGACCATCCATTCCGCTGCATTCTCGAATGCATCCGAACCTATCGGACGACCTCCGAAACGATTGGTCAGAATGTCAATCTGATGCATTACCTGATTGTCCGTTTTACCAATCTCGATGATTTTCTTGACTACGGCATCTTGCGCAAATGCAGGAGTACCGTTAGTCAGAAATGCGAGAGCGGCACAAATCATTAGAATTTTTCTCATAATAGTTAGCTCTGTTTTGATTATTAGTAATTATGTGTATTCGTAGCAATGTTTCAAGCAAAGGAAAAGAAAAAAAACAGATACTCCAAATAAAAAAACAACAATCTTCCGATACCGCCTGCCGGAAACCGGAAGATTCATGTCAATGCCGACATATTTTATCTCCAGAAACTCGCCCTGCCTGTCTTCAGACGGCTCAATCTCAGGACTATACGGCACATTAGTCCACATAGTCCTCGTTATTGAGATATTGATAAAACATGATGAAATCGGCGTTGGTGCGCGAAAAGTCACCGACACCGTCATATAAATCACTGTTCCGGACAGAATACTCGAAGGCGCAAGAATGCATGCCCAGTCTTTCTTTTACTTCAGACCAAAATGACGTCTGATGAACAATAGGAGTACTATGTAATCCTTAAAAAATAACTTGGTAATCTTTGCTCGTCTTTTCGGTCTATATTCCTTTTCTCATCAGTCGTGTACGTCCAGTACACTCCTTCTTCGAAAAGAAATCTATCCTCGAAAATCCTTCACAAATCTTTACTAACTTATTTTTTCATGCTTACATAAGCATCAAATACTGCCTTAGGCTCTATTATAATTATTATTTGCTTCCCTGTGTATAGAAAAGGATCAGTTTAGTAAGTGATCTGCGGCACACAGGACAGAATCCCGCGGCCTCGTTAGTGCGCATACGGCAATTGTCGGCTGGACGATAAATGCCTTTCAGAAGGTATCCGCCACCCTCATAGACACCGATGCGGTCTATAGCTTCCTGAGAGTTGTCCAGTTCTGAGACTTTCAGGTGGCTTCCCGGAGTCGGTATAGTACAGCCCTCAGGGAGCATGTCCTTCCATTTGCTGTCGAAATCGACTAATGTCGTGAGGTTCGGCTCCCAAGGCTCCACGCCAATGTCATAGCTGGAATCAAGTGCATCTGCATATTCGTAGAAATACTCGTCGGCCAGACCTCCGAAACTATGACCGAATTCATGGACTACAACAGGACGGAACTGGCTGTGATGCGCCGTTGTGAGGGTATATGAATTATATATTCCTCCGCCTCCGTAAGTGTCTGTGTTTGCGAGGATTATGATATGCTCATATGGAATGCCCGTCAGCTGGTCATGAATGTCGTGGACATTCTCGCTTGTAAGATATCTGTCAGAATAGAAAGTCGAAAAGTGCGAACTCAATGCCGTGTTTCTCCATTGGCCTTTAAGAGGCTCGGAAACGCCTGAATCCTTCGAAACTGACTCTACGGCTATTATGTTCAGATAATCCTTCATCTTGGAGAATGGTTCCGCGGAAAGAAGCGCATCGCACGCCGCCTGCGCATCCTTGCGGAATGTTTTCATATCCTTTGCCGAATATCCCTCAGCCATTACCACCACGTCAATGCAGTCTTTGCTGTCGCCTCCTTTATGAATGTAACTCCATCGGGCACCAGAAACCGGCGCCCTGCGGACCAGAATGTCAGACGGGTCGAAAATGAAATCATGCCCGACGGCCACTTCTCCCTTGTTGTTGAAAAGTCTCAGAGAAATCTCGACCTTGCGTTTCGGCATCGGCACGAGAACCGTGTGCTCAAATGACCTTGCCCGATGCTTTGCCTCATCAGTCGTCAGCCATTCATTGAAAAGTGAAGAAAATGACCATGCATAAAGGCGGACACCGGTTTCGGCATCCTTCATCAGAAACTCTCCATTTCCGCGGAGCGGCATCCTGTCGAGATTGACTCTCCTGCCGTACCATCCGTCGGAGGACTCCAGGCAGTCGAGGCTCAATGACTGGCCGGCAGCATCCCCGCTGAAACAATAATCGACGCGCAGAGTTGCGTCTGCAAAATTGTCGGAAAAACTCACCTGAGCCAGTGCCTGAGGGCAAGACATACCCGCAGAAACGGCAATGATGAGGACTGTCAATGTCTTAAGAAAGTGATTTCTGGTCATTTTGTGAGAATTTTATTATAATGGAACTTCCGACGTGCTGCCATTTCCGTGCCACGATCTAAAACATTTCAGGTAATTGTCCGCAATTCCGGACGAATTCCTAGTCGAGATTCGTGAATATGAACGGGAGCACGTCATCCACTTTCTCGAATTTGAGAATCACGTCGCTTCCGTATAGCAGGACGCTCATGTTCTGTCCGGCAACTTTCTGATATTCAGCCATTACCTGACGGCATGCGCCACATGGCGCGGTAATTCCGCTGTTCAGTTTTCCGTTCTGGGCACCGGTTATGGCTATGCTTCTCATCGGAGTCTGGGGATGATTCGCGTGGGCCGCGAACATTGCAGTCCTCTCAGCGCAAAGTCCTGACGGATAGGCGGAATTCTCTTGGTTCGCTCCGAGCACTATGGTGCCGTCGGCAAGCCTCACTGCCGCACCGACATTGAAATTCGAATATGGCGCATAGGATCCTGTCAATGCCTTTTCCGCGGCTTCGCAGAGTTCCCTGTCCTGCGGCTCCAATTCATCCAGTGAACTGAATTCCTTATAGCTGATTTCGAGTGTTTTATTTGTCATAATATCAATGTCTTTGTTGTCAATCGTTTCAAAGATAGGAATTTTGCGTTTCAAAATGAAAATTTTCCGCGTGCATTTATTCGGAATCTGATTATCTTTGCATGTTTTGAATGTTTTTTGAAGCCGGTTGTGGGTATTTTCAGATGGTCGGCGACAAAGCGACTGTAGATTGTCATTGATATGGGTAAGAAAGTTTGCATCGGTCTTTCCGGAGGTGTTGATTCAAGTGTGGCTGCTCTGCTTTTGAAGCAGCAGGGTTATGACGTATTTGCCATGTTCATGCAGAACTGGCATGATACGGAGGGTACTTTGCATGGAGACTGCGAGTGGGAAGAAGACAGGTTCGTGGCCGAGATGGTCGCAAGGAAAATCGGTATCCCGTTCTATTTCATTGACTTGAGCAATGAATATCGTCAGCGCGTGGTCGATTACATGTTCGACGAATATTCCAAGGGCAGGACTCCGAACCCTGATGTTCTCTGCAATCGTGAAATTAAGTTCGATGCATTTCTGAAGGCTGCAAGGAAGATGGGAGCAGACCTCGTTGCGACAGGACATTATTGCCGCAAGGAACCTGCGCTCGGTCCTGACGGACAGCAGCTTATGCGTGACGGAAAACCTGTATGGAGAATTCTTGCCGGTTCGGATCCGAACAAGGACCAGAGCTATTTTCTTTGTCAATTGACTGAGGAACAGCTTTCGATGGCGTTGTTCCCGATAGGGGACATTTGCAAGCCGGAGGTCCGCCGTCTTGCTGCAGAGGCTGATTTGCCGTCTGCGGAAAAGAAGGATTCGCAGGGAATCTGTTTTGTGGGAAAAGTCGATTTGCCGGTCTTCCTGCAGCAGAAATTGAAATCTGTCGAGGGGGATGTCGTCGAGGTTTACGATGCTTTTTTCAATGTTTCCCCTCAGTATCAGTTCATAGGGTCCACTCTGGCATCATTGATGGTTTCATGCAGCGAAGATAATGTAAATCTCATAACTGATTATATTTCAGACGACAAGTCCGCCCATTCGGAAGCGGGCTCTTTCGAAGGCGGGTGTCGTGCCGAGTCGATATATGACTTCGACAAGGTCCGTGTCCTTTCTGATGAGGATTTCTTAAGACTTTCCGAACCAGTGACTTATGATGGCATCAAGTTCGAGACTGAGACTTATCGTTCAGGAAAGTATCATATAAAGAAGACTCGTTACAAGGCCAATCCTTATGGAGCTGTCGTCGGACGTCATGAGGGGGCGCAGTTCTATACTATCGGTCAGCGAAAGGGCCTGAATATCGGCGGTCACAAGGATTCGCTTTTCGTGATTTCCACTGACATTGACAAGAATATCATTTATGTGGGGGAGGGGCATCAGCACAAGGGCCTGTCGCGCAGTTGTCTTGTGGTGAGGCCGGACGAGATTCATTGGATTCGCGAGGATTTGCGGATGCGGCCGGGTGACATCAGACGTTACCGTGTCCGTATCCGTTATCGCCAGCCTCTCCAGGATGCACTTCTCGTCATGCGTGAGTCCGGTTTGTTCATTCTTTTCGAGACCCCTCAGCGTGGCATTACGCCTGGCCAGTTCGCCGTATGGTACGACCGTGACGAAATGCTCGGCTCCGGAGTAATCTAGTCTCAGGCCCGGATGTTCTAGTCACCTCGTTCAGTTGCGCATTGATATCAATGGCGTGAAGGGTTGCCTTTCAGCTCATTTTCAATGTCTTCGATGCTAGGAAGAGTGCTTTTGAAGTCTGCCGGATACATCTTTGACAACTCGTATTCGGAAATTCCTATTGGTTGGGAACTGGATTCCAGTGCGTATTGGGCAAGTACATTGTCCTTTGTTTTGCAGATAAGTAGACCGATTGTCGGGTTGTCCGCCGGGGTCTTCAAAATATGGTTCACTGCAGACACGTATGTTCCAAGTTGTCCGACATCGCCAGGTTGGAACTTGATGGCTTTCACCTCTATAACCACATAACAACGCAATCTGGTATTATAGAAGAGCATATCAATAAACTGTTCTGTACTTCCTACTACAAGACGATATTCGCGTCCCATGAATGCGAATCCTGTACCGAGTTCAAGAAGGAACTGCTCAATGTTTTTCATCAGAGCGAGCTTTAATTCCTCTTCTTTGTATGGCTTTGTCAGGGCTGCAAAATCGAATAAATATGGATCCTTTGTCATTTCCTGAGCCAGATCTCCTTCCGGAAGTGTCAATGAAAAATTGGTGACCGCTTTTCCTTCCGGCTCTTTTAGGTCCATGTCAATGGCATTTAAAAGGACAGCACGGGACCATCCGTTTTCAAGGGTCAATCGAACATAGTAAAATGCCCTTTTCGGATTGTTATAGAATTTGTCTATGAGATAACGTTGATGCCCCCACGGAATGCGGAAGATGATAGTCTTCAATTGCTCGTATTCGGTTTTGCCCACAAGCTGTGGGTAAAATGTATCCAGTTGAGAATAAAGAGAGTAGAATCTTTTAGCATAGCCAAGATTGGTCGGTGACAGCCCTTTGATTCCAGGCAACGCAGATGTCAAATCCTGACTAATTGAGTTTATGACACTTTCTCCCCACCTGCTCTCGGCTTTCTTCTTTACTATGTCTTCTCCAGTTGACCAATAAAATCTGAGCAATTCCTCATTGGCCTTTACCGTTGCACGTATCTGACAGTTGCGGTAACGTTCAACAAGTTGACTTATCCATAGATTATAATCGCTGTCTGTGTTTATTAGTTTGCTCATTTGAGTGTCTTTTTAGTTTTTAATATAGTCCGCTCATTGTCCTGAATAGTGCAGTCTATGCGCTAATAGTTTAGACGCTCCTGTTGTCGTTTTTCAGTTTTCGCATCAGGAAGAAGACCAGGTTCTGAGCCTTTCTGCTCGGGAGTATCCACAGCCAGGCGGTCAGACCGGCGCAGACCAGTCCCTGGATATTGCCCAGCAGACTTGAACCGACAAAAATCTCTGAGATGAAAGTCAACAGAAACATCAGCATTACGGCTCCACGCAGGATGGTGCTCCTGTTGCCCTCCTTGAAAGATGCCGCGTAACGGTAAATGGTCTTTCCTTCCTTTACGGTCTCGCCTGCACTCTCCAGATGGCATGAAATGTAACGCCTCCTCCAGACGGAAGACCAGTCCAGAAACAAATCGCAATCTCCAGTGGAATCCGGCAATATGGTTTCGCTCAATTCGCTGGGCCTCAGTACTTTGCCGTAAACTTGCAACTCGGCCTTTACCTGGCCAAGTGTGTTTCCATAGTTTTCCTCTGTCTCGAAAAGAGTCATTCCTGCGTCCATCATCTGGACTTTAGTATCAAATTGTTTCATGTTACTAAATTTTCACAATCCCTACAAAATTAATAATTTTGCCTGAGTAAGTAACATGAAAAATAATAAGTTGCCTCAGATTAAGAGAAGATTTTCGAGGATAGATCTGTTTTTGAAGAAGGAGTGTACTGGACGTACACGACTGATGAGAAAAAAGATATAGACCGAAAAGATTCCTTAAGATGATGCAGGTTATTTTTTGAAGGTTACTAAGTAAAGTTACCCGATGACAAGACATCTGAAAATCATATCTGCCCTGTTTGTCGCGCTGACATTTGTTTTCAGCTGCGGCAGACGCACCGATACGGCTGACAACATTGACAAAGCACATTTCAGCATTGACATAAGCGGCAAGAAAGTAACGATACGGACTGCAGCCGACAGTATTACATTTACCCCGCCATTGCGCCGGCTTGTCTGTATGTCTACAAGTTACGTCGCTTACCTGTCTTCTGTCGGAGCAGCCGATGCGGTCTGTGGTGTCTCAGGAATTCGTTACCTCACAGATACATGTGTCAGACGACGTTATGAGGACGGCCTGGTCGCTGATGTCGGCTCAGATGCCGCTCCTGACTACGAAAAAATCGTCGGACTTGAGCCGGACCTCGTGCTGACATATTCGATGCCGGGCAGCACCTTCGTGTCGCATCTCCGTTCGCTCGGCATCCCCGTCCTGGTCCTCGACGATTACCTCGAAAACAGCCCGCTCGCACGCGCATCGTACATAAAAATTTTCGGGTCAATGACAGGGAGAATGGCTGCTGCCGATTCTGTATATGACGCTGTCAGCCAATCATATAAAAAGATTGCCGCAGGCGTGGGGGATTCGCCGCGTGTCAATGTCCTGATGAACATCCCTTATGGGGATGCCTGGTATGTCCCGGGTGGGGAAAACTATATGACACATCTTGTCAATGATGCAGGCGGTGACGTCCTTGGTGCTGTTCCGGGCAAAAGCGAATCATCCGTGATTTCCGTTGAGCAGGCGCTAGGTTATTCCGCAGAAGCCGACATCTGGCTCAATACAGGATGGTGTGACACCCGCATTGACCTTTATTCGCAGAATCCTGTTTTTAGGTCAATGCAAGTTCCGAAGATTTTCAATAATACGCTTCGGGTGACTTCCGGCGGGGGCAATGATTTCTGGGAAAGCGGGGCAGTCCGTCCTGACCTCATCCTTCATGACCTCGTGCAGATTTTACATCACCAGAAGCCTGATACTTTATATTATTACAAGGAAGTGCTCTGAATTTGTCTCCGGATTCATACCATTTGCATCACATTGTAAAGTTTTTCGTCCGAAATGCAATAAATCCAGAAAAAAGCATTACATTTGTAATCCGCTTTGGCTTGACCATCGCGTAAATGTTGCCACTTTAGCTCAGTTGGTAGAGCAGCGCATTCGTAATGCGCAGGTCGAGGGTTCGAACCCCTTGAGTGGCTCCAAATAAAAACGGCTGATAATCAATAAACTGATTGTCAGCCGTTTTTGTATATCCATCTATCTGTGCCGACCAACGAAAATGGTGTAAATATCGGCCTAATTTTACACCATTTGTCTCAAAAATGAAAATCGGTGTAAAAAAAGCCTCATTTTTACACCGATTTACAGTCACATGCAAGGAAAATATCCCTAGCACGACAACGCCGCAGAAATACCTGCAAGATAACCTGTCGAGAATGCGATGTGAAGATTATAACCCCCTGTATCTGCATCTATATCAAGTACTTCGCCGCAGAGATAAAGCCCTTCGCATTTCCTGGAAGCCAATGTCTTGGGAACGACTTCATCAGCAGAAACACCACCGGCCGTAATCACGCAGCGCTCATAGCCGACGTATCCCTCGATCTCGAACTCCCAACGCCTCATGGCATTGACCAATGCCTTGAGTTTCAATGATTCGCGTCCCTTTGGACCGGAGAAAATCTCGGGATGGCACTTTGTGAAAGCTGGTATGAGATCCCAAGGCATGAGCTTTCCCAGCAGAATCTTCGTGACCTGGCGGACAGGCTTTCCATTACTGCGCGGATCCTTCATCACCTCACGCCACAAGTCATTGACGCGAGATGAAAACTCTTCCTCGGGTACGCTAGGCTTCATATCGACCAGAATCTTTGCCTTACTTCCATTGATAAGTGCCTTGACTGCATTACGGCTTATCGCAAAACCTGCAGGCCCCTCGAGACCGCCGTCGGTAAAGTCAATGTCTCCCTCCATTTCCTGTGCCTCTATACCATTGATTTCTAATTTGATACCGATATTTTTCAATGAATTTCCGCAGAGCGCCTCCCCTGTTTCCGAGAGGGGAGTGCTCCTGTCAATGTGGCACTTCATGTCAGCCTTGAACCCTTCCGGAATGAGTTTATAACCCTTCGGAACAAGAGCTGTCAATGAAGGGAAACATTGCTTCAGAGTATGTCCGAATTTCTCTGCGAGAGAGTATCCGAAACCGGTGGAACCAGTTGATGGATAAGATAATCCTCCTGTGGCTATTATAAGTTTGGAGGATGTGAAAGATCGTCCTCCGGCCAGGGTAACTGTGAAACATGAACCGTCATGTTCTACATCAGTCACATCAGCATTGACCTCAAGCCTTGCTCCGGCATGCAATGCCGCATCTGCGAGGGCATCGACGACATCCATTGACTTGTGCGAAATCGGGAAGGCGCGGTCTCCGCGTTCGACGACGGACTCCATCCCGTTCTGGCTGAAGAAGTCTATCAGGGCATCGGGGGTGAGGTTGTAGAATGACGGGCGCAGGACATTGGAATTGGCCCTGACATGAGACGAAAAATCGCTCCATGACTTGACATTGGTAAAATTGCAACGTCCTTTTCCGGTAATCATGATTTTTCTTCCGGGGCGGGGCATCTTTTCGAGTACAAGAACGCTGGCCTTTTTGTTTCCGGCGTTGCAGGCCCCGTAGGCAGCCATCAGTCCCGAAGCGCCACCTCCGATGATAATGATGTCGTAATGCATTGAGATTATTTGATATTGAAACTGACAATTTCGTTGTCGCAGAAGGTGCCATGGATATTGACAACGCCTTCCGCTCTGTCATACAGCATCTTCCGGCTGTCCAGCTCTATGGCGACGAGGTCTCCCGTCCTTATGTAGATTTTGCGCGTGGCTTCCTCTATGGCCTCTTCGATTCTGGCCAGGCCCTCGGTGGAAGTGCGAAAAATCTCTTTCCCGTCTTTGCTTAGAATGAACTCGTTGCCGGCAGTGCCGAACACGCATTTCTGATAGAGAGGGGCGGGGAGGAAAGAGGTATGGTCAATGCAGGAAGCGCAAGCAAAGTCTTCTTCTCCTCCGCGAAGCAAGTTTTCGGGATAGAGAAGAAGACCATAATTTGCAGAGTCATAATATCTTGACGCGAATCTCAGCCCCACGCTCTTTCCCGGTTTGCTGATTCTGGCGAATAGAACGGGAGTAAAACTCAATGTCTCTATGAAATCCTGCGGGTAGATGTCCTCGTTGTCCTTCTCCCATGTGGTGTCGGGACGGACGATGACATTACCTCCGAAAGTCTTTACTATGATGTTCATTACTCAGGTAAGGGACGTGGTTATTGCTTTCCGAACTTGTTCTGCAGAGCGCCCAAAGCCTTCTTCAAATCCTCGCCTTCGAGTGGTTTGTTCATTGCCTCTTTCTTTTCCTTGTCGAATTTCTCTTTCAGAAGGGCAAACTGACGCTTGGTGTCCATGGTGAATTCACCATTTTCAATCCACGCGAAATACGCAGGTTCAGTCTCATAGACCTCCCTCGCTGTATGGCCTCTGTGCTTTCCGAAACTTATGACAGGCTCATTGTCCTTTCCCAGGGCAAGTCTTCCTGCATAATCCACTGTACGCGGACGTCCGCCGACATTGGAAAGGAAGTTTACGTCGTTCTTGAGAGGGTTTTCGTGATACTTGTCAGGCTCCTGATACATGTCCAGCTGGCCCTTGAGTACTTCATATGTCGCAACTGTATCCGCCTCTGCAGAATGTGCGTTCTTGAAATCCTCACCGCCGCAATAGAATCTGTATGCTGCCTTGAGGTTCCTCGGCTCCATATAATGATATATGGTCTGGACGTCGATCATCTGCTTTGAGTGAAGGTCAATGTCCAGAGAGTCAAGGACTTTCTGTGCCTTATCCTTCTTGTCATCCGGCGTTTCCTTATCAGATATACGCTCCTTGCAGTATGCGCGGGCCCTTTCTATTTCCTCGGCGAGCATCGGCAAATCGAACTTGGTGGAATTATATCCTGCCAAGTCGCTGTCTTTCAGCCAATCCACAACCTCAGGTGCGATTTCGATGAATTTCTTTTCTCCGGCGACGTCTTCGTCCTTGATGCCGTTCACGGCGCTGGCTCCCGGATCTATGCTTTTCTGCTTCCTGGCCTTATAATCCCAGGGACACACCCTCCAGGTCTTGATTTCATCATGACCATCAGGGAACACTTTCACGAAAGAGAGCTCTACGATAGAGTCTGACACAATGTTGAGGCCTGTGCTTTCAATGTCGAAGAAAAGCAGAGGCCTGTCAAGATGAAGCTGCATAACTATTTGACCATTATAGGCATTACGATTCCGAATACCTTCTCGCTCTTTGCTTCTTCCTCAGAAGGCAGAAGCAATGCTGACCTTCTCTTGTCCACGAATTTCATCACGATTTCCTCGCATGAAAGGTTTGACAACATCTCGATGATGTGGGTGGACTTGAAGCCGATTGACAGGTCGCTTCCGTCATATTGACATGCAACCTTCTCGTGTGCTGCAATTTCGAAACCAGGGTCCTGTGCCGATATTTCCAACGAACCAGGTGTAAGCTCGAACTTGATGTGGTTCGAACCTTTAGGTGAGCAGACTGAAATTCGGCGTACCGTATTCAGAAGCTGGATCCTGTTGATTCTCAGGATATTGGAGTTGTTCTGCGGGATGATGGTCCTGTAGTCGGGATATTTTCCCACCACGAGGCAGCAGATGATGGTCGTGTTGTCAAACTGGAATACGGCTGTCTTGGAATCGAACTTGATCGAAACGGTCTCTACATCCTTGCCTATGATCGATTTGAGGACGGCCGCATGTTTCTTGTTCAGGATGAATGAGCAAGGAGCCTCGGCCTTTACTTCGTCAGTCGTCTGGTAGCATGTAAGTTTCTGAAGGTCAGATGCTACCAAAGTGGTGGAATCAGGTGTGATGTCGAAGAATATACTGTTCATTACCGGACGGTTATCCTCGTCGGAAGAAGCATAGATTGTCTTTCCGATACCATCCGCGAGACTCTGTGCAGGGAATTCGATAGTTGTCGCGTCCTCTCCTGCAGACTGGGCCTCAGGATAATCGTCAGGATTGAAGTATGGCAATGTGGATGAACCGCTTGACCATGTGCACTCAAACTGGTTTTCGCTGATAGTGCTGATGGTAATAGGCTGGTCAGGAAGCTCCTTGAGAAGATCGTTGAGCTGCCTTGCCGGTACGGCGATGCGTCCTTCGTCCTCCGGTCTGACAGGGTCAATGCTGATGCATGTCTTCATTGTGATTTCCTTGTCGGAGGCTGTTACTTCGAGTTTGTCTCCGCTCAGCACGAACAGATAGTCTTCAAGGATGGCTTCTGTCGTCTTGGCGGGGATTGCCTTGGCTACAGTCAGAAGTCCTTTCAGAAGTTCTGAACTGGATATGACGAGTTTCATATTATTATAATTTTATTGTTTTCGTTCATGTTGCCGCCCGGACGGTTATGGAGCTCCGGCAGATGTCCCCATGTGCTCCTTCAAGCATGTGCCGTCCATTAGTGGCCACTCATTACAAAGGTATATAATTTTCCTGAATTGTGGCATATAATTTGATTTTTAGTCGTCCGGTCTCCGGTGGCGGCGGCCGG
>ULJJ01004493.1_pt1 | contig 15881 bp, 19 predicted proteins | sample 1950881 | NCBI WGS metagenome assembly ULJJ01 (sample SAMEA4835472, study PRJEB28245) | human gut metagenome | biome: gut microbiome; material: fecal sample | place: Denmark | collected 2008
ATTTATCGGGTGAGCCGGCTTTGCCGCATCGTAGGTTTTTCTGCACGATTAGACGATGGAGTATATGCAATAAAAAAGGAGTACCGTTTGGTACTCCTCTGTGATCCGCCTGGGGACGGAACCTTATATTTTTTATCGCTAATAATCAGTTACTTATCTTGCTGTTTATCATTTAGTCCACCTATTTCACCTCGATTGAACTTCTTTGTTCTGCACTGATATACAACTCTTTGTCAGTATTGCAAAGATACTGATTTTTGCTTTTAAAATCAACGAAAATTCCAAGAAATGTTTAACGGAATGCTTCCTGTCTGTTTTTCTCAAGAAGTTCTTCAATATCAGATTCCCGATATAGAATTTTACCTCCAATCTGATAATAGGATAAGATTCCATTATTTCTATATTCTTGTAAAGTGCGTCTTGATACTTTAAGGTAATTTGCCAACTCTGCATCATTCATATATCTATGCCCATTAAATGTTGGGTTGTTGTTCTTCAGAATATCTTCGAGTCTTGTTAGCGTATATTTTAATCTATTGTATATCTGAATAACTTGCTCATTATCTTGGGTAATTACTTTGCTCATAATTTTCTGTTGTGTTTTTCAATGAACTTCTGAATATCTTCTTTTTTATAATAAATCTTTTTTCCAATTTGAGAATAAGAGATTTGGTCTGTATCTCTAAGATTCTGTAATGTTCTGGGAGAAATTTTGAGAATCAGGCAAACTTCTTGGTTATCCAACCATTCCCCTATTGTTTTCTGTGAAGAAGCTGTTATCAATTTATCAATGGTATCAAGGAAGTTTTCAATTTCCTTTAATGTCTTTTCATATGTAGCTGTTTCAATTCCAATGATTTCCATATCCAAAAAAGTTGAGTTTGTACAAATGTATTTTGAATATTTATATGATACAAAATGTTGTCATTAGGTGTCGTCAGGTAGCATCAGATGTCATTGTTGGTGGCTGTGTTAACCGGTTTCCAATTCTTTATTATATAGTTTACACTTTTAGTTTACACTAAATATTAAGTAAAGAATTTTATGCACCTGATTATCAGCGGTTAGCAAACTTATTAATCTTTATCTCAGATTTAGGCATACTATTTTCACTACTATAAGTATATACTCTTGAGTGCGCACGAAAAGAGTATCGATTTATTCACTTATAATATTGGAATTATGTCATATATAGATAATGAGATACTCGAAAGACTGATAGGAACCATGGTAGAGGGGTTTGCCCGTATTGAAAAGAAACTGGACCAGATGAACCGTCTGAAAGAATGTATGAACGGGGATAAACTGCTTGATAATGTGGATCTGGCAGAACTCCTTGGTGTGTCACAAAGAACTCTGGCACGTTACAGGCAAGAGGGCAAGATTAAATATTACTCGGTTGAAAAGAACGGGAAATCATTCTATCTCGCCTCAGAGATACAGAGTTTCCTGCTCCAGCGAGGTAAGAACGTAGTAAATAATAAGTAGCAAATAGAATAAGTGACCGTATTCTGATGGAAAGATGATACGGTCACTTATGCATTATACCGGGATTGCGGTCACTTTCAATGTCTCCAGATTGACATAGGCACCGCGATACAGTGTCTTTCCTTCCTTGAACATTTTCCAGAGCAGGTCACATCCGATATGTGCCAGTATGGAGTTAATGAACAGATCCTGTTTTTCCAGGGCTTCCGCCAGAGAACAGCTTGGCCCCGATTCTTTTTCCTTGATTTTTGCATAGTCCACTTCCTCGGTGATGACATTCATTTTAGGCATGGGAATATATTCCTGTGAAGAAGGTTGGAGAACTTTCTCACGTACCGTCCCGATGATGACCTGTCCTTTTGTCTGGCTGTTCCCGAAATCCATCCAGTATATGGGAGCCGAATGGTCACTGAAGTTTTCTTTGCGGACTTTCTTCAGGAACTTCCAAAGCGTAAGACGTGAACGTATATTGTCCGTACAGGTAATGATGATATTTGCTGTGCTGTCTTCAGAAAAATTCCTGGTAGGAAAACATTGCGGTTCGGCAGTCCATGCGTATCCGAAGAAACGGTTGATGCGTGTGACAAGTGATACGGACTTGTTCAGTCCCAGTTCCGTCTCACTGAAAAGCTGACGTCCTATATTGGCCTGGCTTACTGTGTCGGGATCGAATACGGTGACATGCAGTCCGGGATGGCCCAATGCCTGAAGTGCCATGCTCATGCGTGCAAGATTGGTTATCACTTGTGAGCCGGTACCTCCTGCTCCGATGACGAATACCGTTACCGGATGACGCGGATTGAGCAGGTAGCGGTCGGTAAAATGTATCTTTTTCATGGAAGTATGTCTTTAAGTTTTTTATTCATGGGCTTGAGTTCGTTCATGTCGAACGGATTGTTTCTAATGTTCTCGGTGACGATGACAAGATTTGAAACGGTAGGGTTGACATTTCCTCCCAGATGGGAGAATTCAGTCAGCCAGAACCGTTTTTCCCAGTATTCCAGCAGGGAAAGAAAAGTCGGGTTCTGTGGCTTGTCCAGTGAACTGCTGCCAAGGCAGACACTTGATCCGGTCACATTGAAGAACGGGGCACGGAACAGCGGAGTCGTCTCCACCGGACGTTTTCCCTTGAAGGCGAATACGTCCATGCTTCCGTTTTTTACATGGTAGACAATTCCCGGCAGATTGAACATGCCGTCCTGTATATTGAGGTCTTTGTGAAAGAACATCTGTCTCTTTCCGGGCGGATTGTACCAGATATATTCTTCCTGTCCTTTTCTCGGATTGCAGGCCAGCATGTTTTCGGGGACCCTGCCTGCCGGTATCCCGCTCATTTCCTCCGTATAGGATTCCAGCAGGGTATTCATGAATTCGTATGTGACGGGGATACCTACCCCCATCTGTCCGCTTTTCCCGATGGGACGCAATTCTATGAAGTACCTGGTGTCAGAATTTCTTCTGTCTTCATACTTGTAGGCTATGATAGCCGCCTTCGGCACCATCATTTTTTGAATATTTTGGGTCAGTTCATTCATGATGTTTATAAATTATAGGTAACATGTTCTACAAATTTCTCAAACCATTTTGAGAACCGTTCCGGATAATTCTCTGGTCTGAACAGTTTTTCTGTTTCCGGTGTGATGAAGGTAAATGATACGGGAGTCTGGTTATATGTTTCCTGACAGTCAGTACTGAAACAGCTTTCCATATCCTTGGTAACCGTATCCGTAATGGAATAGGTAAGCAGAATCTGATATTCGAGCGGTGGCGGTTCGAAATCCCTTTCCTTTTCGCTTGCATAGTCATAATCATAATTCAAGATATGAGGACTGTCTTTTGCAATCAGGGACATCCCTTCAGTAATCAGTTCCAAAAGTCTTTTTTCCTTATTGCTGGAAGGATTACAGTTGCGGATATGTTCTTCCAGATTCCTACAGAAAGCCCTGGAGTGCATCCGGCACAGCTTCCTGTGGATTCTCCCTTTTCCGTATGACTTGAAGAGCTTGTCCTTTCTGTAAAGGTCCTTTTTCTCTTCCTTATCGAGCTGTTCAAGGTCCACACACTCAATACAAACTTCAGACATATCATAATATGGGGTGCTGGTTATATCCATCATCCTGTGATACTTGATGAACCGTCTGATGAACTCCAGTGTGATTCTTTTGATTTCACCTTTCAGTCTTTCTGTAAAATCTATCGGTATAAGGAACAGGGTGTAATCAGGCCATTCATGGAAATGGTAGATGCAGAACTGGAGCCTGTCACCAATAAGTTCCAGATTTACATGATGAGATACTATGGAATCTAGCGCATTATATAGCAGGCATATTTTTTCTCTTATGGAAGTCCTGCCTGTAGGATGGTATGGCAGCTCCACATCCAGGAGCTGCGCATACTTCATGGCTGAACGGTACAGGAAATCAAGATTCTCTTTGGTGGTGACATTTACCGTTACATCCCTGTCATTCTCCACATACAGGTCGGGAGCGATGGAAGGTATTCTCGTGTTCAGAAAACCATGAGGCTTTCTGCTGGAGGGAGTTTTCTTTTCTTCCTGCTTCTGATGTCCCGGCTTATGTCCGTATTTTCGAGTTCCGATATGATAAGTCTGGCTAAATTTTCCAAAGCCCGTTCCGTAAGTTGTGTACATGGTTTCTTGTCTTTACGTTGTCCTTTTTTCATGTCCTTACCCTTTCACTCCGATGGTTGTTTTGAATTCATATACCGCCCGGTCGTCTTCGATTTCCGGTCCGTGTACGGTTGCGGTGGTCAGTTCCGGATAGTTCATTGAATAGAAGTCCATCACTTCAGCCGGAGACATGTTTACGTTCGGATCGTCCAGTACGATCTCCTGACTGTTCTTCTTCATCTTGAATACTCTTTTCATTCCTTTAATTTCCAGTGCCATATTGTTTATTGTTTATTGGTTTTATAAGTCATTTATTTTTATATATCAGCAGTATACCATTTCTACCTGTGCCTCGTCTTTCATCCGGTATTCAGCCGGAAAATCCGGATATTCCGCATACGGGTCCTCTCTTAGCAGCTCCCTGTCATTTTCGTCTTCCGGATCGAAGCAGAATGTCTCATGGGTAGCCGGTGCAGTCTGGTATTCCCGTCCGTTTCCGTTTTGTACCTGTGCCGTTCCGTTCGGTATATGGCCGTTTGTCGGCTGCCGTACCTGTTGTTGTGGATAAGGAGCCGCCTCAGGCTGGTAAGCCGGCTGCTGCGGATAGGGCTGCATTGTAGTTCCTTGTGGCATACCTGTTCCTTGCATTACGGGGCGGTTTGGAGCAGGTTGGATATATGCTCCGTTCGTTCCATATACCGGTTGAGGCATTTCCTGTGGAATCTGCTGTGGAGCAGGCTGCATGACAGGTTCAGGATTCATAGTATGTGTCTGTTGCTCCGGGAATATGCTTGTTTGCATACCTGGTTGTGACTGACCGTTCATATTGCCTTGTGGTTGGGGAATTACCGGCGCCGGTTCCTCTACCATACCGAACAGGCTTCCTGCACTGGCCTGTTTCTGTACTTCCTGCATCTTTTCGTCAATATCCTTCTGTTTTTCTGTAGGAGCCAGCACCCGTGCCTGTTTCAGCCATGTCATTGCTTCGGAGAACCTTTTTGCGGCAGTTGCATCATCAGCCTTCTTGAGGAGCTTTTCCATCTTTTCACGTTTTTCCCTGGCTTCCTTTGATTCAGCCGGTACTGTTGGAGTTTTGGATGATTTGGCCTGTGATGTAGCCTTTTCTGCCTGTTTCTCGAAATTTTCCGCATTGACAAGCAGTCCCTGTACCTTCTGTATCGGTTGGAGTATGGTCTGCAGGAAGCCCATATCCAGTTCTGCCGGTGTTCCGTTCACGACCAATGGCACCATGTTTTGCCGTGTATCCTCTTTCAGGCTGTTCCGCCTTGGCATGACTGCCACACTCAGGCTGTTGTCCACTTTACGGATATTGATATTCAGATCCGTACCAGCTGTAATCATCTGATAAATTGATTGAAAAAACATAATTGAAAAATTTTATGGTTATACATAAGTTTCCTTGAAGAATTCTTTCAGAATATTCTCTCTGTCCGGATTGCTGGAAATATCACGTAGCGATTCCAGATAGTAGCCGATGTTTTTAGGTTCATCAACTGTATTGGGCAGGCGTCTTTTAACCGGTCTGATATGTTCGCTCTGTGGCCATGCAGTCGGCATGACAGGAGCAGAAGATATACATGTACTTGTTTTCATATCTGTTGGTTTTATTGGTTAGAAAAACAGGAGTCCGACAATGAAAAAGATAAATGCTATCCTGACAATCAGTAGAAGAGCTCTGAAAAGAAATCCTATGATTCCTCCGGTGAGCAGGAGCATTGCAATAATACCGGTAGGCATGATACCTTTGTCTGTCAGCATAAGTATTCCGATAACCAGTACCAGGGTTACCGCATGCTTGCTGATACTTTCGATAATCTGTAGTTTCATAATCCTTAATTTTATGAATGAATAATCCCATCGGGATGTGTTTTCCCGATTTTATAGGCCTCCGGCCTCTTGGATTGCCTTTTTGCGCAAGGCCTGGCAGGAAAAAATACCGGAGCGCAGCGAGGATGATTTTTTCCTGTCCAGCCAAGCCCTTGAGGGCAGCCTTGCGGCAAAAGGCAGGCAATCCAAGACCTTTGCCGCTTAAAAGCGGAAAAACAGATTCTTTTCTGTACGGATACAAAAAAATGCAGACCTTCCGGCCTGCATTCTTATGGTTATATTGATAAGGATGTTATTCTTCTTTTGTGGAATAGGTGTTGAAAATGTCATCAGTCATTTCCTTGGCGAGAGTCCTGATCCTGTTCAGAAAGTCCTGTCCGGTTATCATTCCGCTTTCAAGTCCGGCCAGCTGTTTTTCCCAGTCTGCGGTGAGTGAAGTATCTGCAATTTTCTTTCCACGGATGGTTTCGTAGGTGAACATGCCTTTCGGGGTCGGAACGATATATTTCCCTGAATAACGGATATACTTACGGTTAACCAGTGTACGGATGATATTGGTACGTGAGGATACCGTGCCCAGTCCGTTCAGCTCCATGTATCCCACCAGTTCTGCATCCGTGAACGGATTTACCGGCAGCTGTTTCTTGTGTACCATGTTGCATCCGCATACATTCAGGGGATCACCTTTCTCCACTTCGGGGAGTTCTTTGACGGAATATCCCGATGTCGGGAGCATGTCGGAACGCATAAACACATCATGCCAGCCGGCTTCAATGAGTCTTGTTTGTTCGGCCTTGAAATGTTGCGCCGCACAAACCGCTTCAACATTTGTTGTTTCTATGCGGCATGGAGCCATGAATGCTTCGAGCATCCTTCCGGCTACAAGTCTGTAAACCTGCGTTTCCTTTTCGGACATATTTCCAGGACGGATACCTGTAATGATGATGGCATGATGTACATTGGCTTTTTCTGCGTTTATTACGTGGCGGGACAAACTGGATATGTCAATACCTCCAGTTCCTTTAGCGGCAGGGAACAGCTCCCATGATAGCAGACGCGCCATGATTGGTGAAAGCGAGTCAAACACATCCTCCGTCAGATAACGGCTGGAAGTCCTTGGGTAGGAAATCAGTTTCTTTTCATAAAGGGACTGTGCGATGTCATACACCTCTGATGCGGTATAACCATAGCGGATGTTCGCTTCCTTCTGAAGCTGTGTCAGGTCAAGCAGATCCGGTGGAAGTATTTCCTTAACGCTGTGACTGATACCTGTAATCTGTGCCTGATGTGCCAGCTTGCAGTCCTGAAAAAACATTGTTGCGGATTCTTTGTCGGGAAGATCCTGTGTGCGGCGCATCTTGAAGAGGATGCCGTCCTTTTGCAGGCTGATGTAGATGGGCCAGCTGTCCGATGAAATATGGTTCTCCCTTTCACGGTAGCGTCTGCTGATGGCTGCCAGTACCGGTGTCTGTACCCGTCCGAGGGAATTGTTGCCTAGGCCCGTCGCCTTGCACATGGCATAGCTGGCGTTGATTCCGAGAATCCAGTCCGCCTTGTTGCGGCTGTCGGCAGCAAGGAACAGGCTGTCGTAGCAACTGTCCGGCTTCAGGTTTTCCATGCCTTTACGCACAGACTCGTCGGTAAGAGAAGAAATCCACAGACGGAAGCAGGGCTGTGTACAGTTCAGGTATTGATAGACATATCGGAATGTCATTTCCCCGTCACGGCTGGCATCGGTAGCCGCAATGATGGTGTCACATGCCTGAAACACCCTCTCGATTACTTTAAGCTGGAGCACGGCATCAATGTCCGGTATCCATCCGTTCTCGGTGCGTGTATGACGTACCATCAGCTCAAATTCGGACGGGATGAAAGGAAAGTCATTCCGTTCCAGCTTCTGGGTCCCGTAGTCCTTCGGCATGGCCAGTGACAGCATGTTCCCGAAAGTCCATGTAACCATGTAGCCGTTTCCTTCCACATATCCGTTTCTTACTTTGGTTGCACCGATGATTCTTCCAATTTCTTTTCCTACACTTGGTTTGTCTGTTAATATGGCAATCATGATAAATTCTGTTTCATTAGTGTCCACTAAAAAATCATAGAAGTTCTTTGAAATTATTGAAATTCAATTTGTTATAGGATATTTTTGGGAGAACGGATTTGAATTTACTTTTGTGGTAATTTTCAGACCGTTATGCATAAAGACCCATATATTTTTGCCCAATTAGTTAAGTTCCTTGACCGAAGTAAATTCAATCGTATCGTTACAAAGTATGAAGGCGATAAGTATATCAAGAGCTATACCTGTTGGAATCAGCTGCTTACGATGATGTTCGGTCAGCTATCCAATCGAGATAGTCTTAGAGATTTGATTGTGGCTATGGAAGCTCATGCTGGAAAACTTTACCATCTCGGAATCGGGAAGTCTGTAACTCGGAGCAATCTTAGTAAGGCTAATGAGCAACGTAACTACCGCATCTTCGAAGAGTACGCAACATTCATGATTGCCGAGGCCCGCAAGCGTAGAATCAATAAAATATTCGAACTTGACGGTCATGTTTATGCATTTGACTCTACAACGATTGATCTGTGCCTGTCAGTGTTTGAATGGGCTAAATTTCGCAAACATAAAGGCGGAATAAAGTTGCATACGCTCTACGATATTGAAGCGGAAGTACCTGCATTTGTGCATATTACACCTGCCAATATTCACGATTCAAAGGCTATGCCTGAGATTCCATATGAATCAGGAGCGCATTATATATTCGACCGAGGGTATAACGATTTCAGCAACCTTAATACAATAAATCGTATAGGTGCTTTCTTCCTTGTACGAGCCAAAACAAATGTACGGATCAAGCCTAAAACCTGGAAACGAAGATTGCCAGAAGGTGTAGTATCGGATGTAATCGGATGCTTTACGGTTTATAAAAGTTCTAAGGATTACCCTGAGGAACTTAGAAAACTCATCATTGAAAATCCTGAAGACGGTACACGATACATCTTCCTGACAAATAATCTTGACGCATCTGCAGAGTTTATATCATCGCTTTATAGAAACAGATGGAGTGTTGAACTGTTCTTCAAATGGATAAAACAACACCTCAGGATTAAGAAGTTCTGGGGAACATCGGAAAACGCTGTACGCATACAAATCTATTGTGCGATAATCACTTACTGCTTAGTAGCAATAGTCCAACACGATATGAAATTAGAACGTAGCGTCTATGAAATTCTCCAAATACTCGGAATCTCTCTGACCGACAAAACACATCTCAGTGACTTGTTTGACAAATCGAATTTCAAAAATGTCAAAGACCGATATGATTCAAGTGAACCGAATTTATTTAATTTTTAACCTTGTCCATTTTTAGTGGACAGTAGTGATTCTGTTTTATATCTTTCCATACGGTAAGTCCGCATGGAAAGAGAGATGATACATTATGGTTTCTTATTTATTCACCTGAAGGGTTGATACCGTTTACGCTGATGACCGGATTTCCATTCTCGTCTTCAATCAGACAGAGTGTGGCGTCCATGGTCAGTGAAAATACAGGAGTCTTGATTTTAATGGACATGACATTGGTTTCCTCTCCCTGAAGGAGCAGGTCCATGTTTCCGTCCTTTTCAATTTGCGATCTACTGATACCTACCGATTCCAGTTTTTCCCAGTCGATTTGTTCAGCCTTGTAGATATGATGATTGGTCTTGTTCATGTTCTTTCCTTTTTTAGTAATTGATAATTTGATTGATTTGAATCCCGTTCAGGTCAGACAGCTTGTTTTGCACCTTTTTTCTGCTCCTGCTGCTGGGTATTGTCAGTCTGTGAAGCACGCTGTGAGGTATTGCGGCGTACATCCGGATTTTCCTGGAAATATTGCAGCTGTCCGGTGTTTGCGTTTACTTTAAGATAGGAATCGAACGGTTTGCCGTTGGGACCTTTCATACCCGTTACGAGGATAGCCTTACCGTCCTGAAGATTTGCTCTTTCCTGTGCCGAAAGCAGGTGGCCGTAAACCTCAGCCGGGATGGTAGGTGCCTGTCGTTCGTTGAAACCATCCGGAGTTCTGGAATACTGTGGTCTTCCGCTTGCCAGGTCCAGCTTGACGAATGACGAGAATTCCTCACCTTTACGGTTGATCATGTTCTCCAGATAGATAGGCTGCCCTTTGCGTAACGCTTCCTTGTCTTCCGGTGTGAGTTGTACCGAACAGATTTCCTTCGGTATGTAGATTTCTCCCGTTTCCGGATTGTGTCGTGTATATTGAAGACCACCTGTTACCTTATCCATGGTAACGAAGGAAGAAAACAGTTCGCCGTTCTTTCGCTTCATATCCTCTACAAGGATGGTGTGGCCTTCGTTCAGCGCTTTGAGCTGCATGGGGGAAAGCGGTACACCACCGAGCGTCTGCTGATTGAAGGCCTGGTCTTTCGGGAAGATAAATTCGATGCCTCTTCTTTCCGCACTGTATTGCAGATTGGCATTAAACTCTTTACCCTGATTGGACTTCATTCCCTCTACGAATATCTGTTCTCCGTTTTTCAGTTTCTGGATTTCGTCCGGAGTCAGGGTTACCCCTTTGATTTCATTCGGGATATAGACATGCTCCTGTCGTACGGCTACCAGTTCGTTGGTATTCTTGTCGATGGAAATCAGGCACGGCTCTGTCGTGTTGCCACGCAGGTTAAGGTCAGCCACGCGTCCCATGTTTCCACTTTCACGCAGGTTCTTCTTGTCCTCTTCCGTGAAGATATGTCCGAAATAAGGACGGTCCAGTTCCGGTTCTTTTCTGATACCGTGGATGCCCAGCATGACCTGCCCGCCGTTGGATATGAACGAAAGGCGTGCATCGAGCTTTGCGGTCAGTACCCCAGGAATGTTGAGTGTCAGTGGCATGGTTCTGTTGGTCTTGTATCCTTTCAGCATGCTGTCAAGCTGTCCGGACTGCTCCAGCATTTCCTTGGATATGCCGAACTTACCCAGTTCCTCCCAATTAATCATGTTCTCGTTGTAGCGGTACGTGGGTGTCTGCTGGCGTTGCGGTTCCTGCTGTTCGCGCCCCTGTGCGGCAGCTTCCACCTGTGATACCTGTTGAGGCTGAGCCTGCGTTGTCTGTTCTTGCTTCTTTGCCATTGTTGTTTCCTCCTCTTTTGTTTGACTGTTTTTCTGATTGTTTGCCTTCGGTACGATTTCATAGCGTTTCAGAAATTCCTTTACCGCGTCTGTCTTCTTGCCTTCGGCCAGGTCCTTGAGAGCCTGTTTGTTCTGCTTGTAATCGTTGAAGGTCATGCGGATAAGCCTGAAATGCGTAGGCTCTTTCAGCTGGCTCCAGAAATTCTTGATGAAGTTTTCGAGGATACTCGAATTCTTGTCGAATTTTAGGAATGAGTTCTCGTTCTTCTCTTCCGGTGCAACCGTCTGATAATTGCCTTTCTCGTCTGCCTTGCAGACTACTCCCAAACCATCCTTTGGGTCATTCTTGTTATGTACCAGCAGAAGCTCGTCAATTTGTTCCACATAAGGTTTTTCCGGTTTCTTTGTCCGGCCTTGCCTTTTTTCCTTGTCAGGACTGTTTTCTTGTGCCATAATCTTTTGTTTTGAGTGACTACTTGATTTGTTTTACAGTCCAAATGTAATGCGATAAATTGGATAAATGATTGATTTGCAAATAGATGGCGTTATATGTCATCAGATATCATCAGATGTCATACCAGAGATAGGAAAGAATGTAGAAACAGCAGGAAAAAAGAATGAAAAGAGGTAGGAAGGGTAGGAGTAAAAGCATAGCGAAGCCACCTGACTATGCAGATCGGAGGGAGCTGAAATCCCTGTCTTATTTCGGGATTTGATAAACAGGCTATGTTTTGTTATTTGGGAAAGTGGATTTTCACAGTATTTATGAGGCCATATATGGAATATAAGGATAGCCGTCTTTGATTTACGGCTATGCGTCACGTCGGTCGCAGTTAATCCCTGTAATCTTTCCTTTAATTCTAATCCGTTTGCCGCCGCATTCTTTTTCAGGTGAATTTTCATGGCGTCAGCCATAAAGAAAATTCTCCTGAAAAAAGGAATAAATGCGGCTGGCAAATCAGGATTGGGATTTATCTTTGATGGAAGGGATAACAGTTTTATTGTATTTATTCGTTTGATTATTCCTTTTTCTTTGTCAAAGACAAGAATTTCGTATAAAGGGAAAAAGTAGAATATTGATAGAGTATTTTCCTCTGAAAGGATAAACGTATGTAAACGGAAAAATGAAAGTGCTTTCGCAGGGTAATTTTCCTGTACGTATGAAGGCTACAGGCTTGAAGTCTGTATTGATGAGTTGGGGAAGATTTATACTCATTCTATTCTTATGCACGTAACCTCCATATATGGTGTAGAAGTCAATATAATGAGCTGTAACGTATTATTCAGTATATAAGGAAACAGAACGAGAGAGATTATACCATCCTTATTAGCAGGAGGCCTTCTTTCGTTTACAGTAACGTTCGCACTGCGCACAGATGTCATACCCCAGCATCGCTCCCAGAATGAAGTCTTCTTCGGGCGAAAGCAGATTGAGCGGTCTGTCTGCCAGAAAACGGATAGCCCGAATGCACTCCGGACGGCCGAAGAACAGATTGATGCTCGTGTCTGAAGCAGGTTGTACCAGAAAATCTATGTGCTGGCTCCTTAGACGGGCTGTAGCAAAGGCTTCATACTTGCGGTTGACCGTATAGAGCACCATGCGGCGCACACCTTTCTTATACTCGTACACGTGGTTCAGAAACACTTTCAGGTCTGCAGGGAGGATGTCGGGGGATGATATCATGCTCATAAAGCTAAAGATGAAGAGAGAAAAATGGTCAGAAGTTTTTCTTCAGGTCAGCAGCCCAGGCACTGATGCGGCTGGCGGTCTTGCCACTTTCGTTCACGTCGTCCAGAGCGAGACCTACGAAGTATCCGTCCACCACAGCTATGGAGCCGGAGAATGAGTATTCGTCCGTGCTGATGCGGTTGCCCAGGAAGGTGCATCCCGTGTCCTTCAGGTCTTCGTAGAGAATGCCCATACCGTCGCAGAAGGTGTCGCAGTAGGACTCAGAATCGCCGCAGCCGAACAGAGCCACTTCCTTGCCATGCAGGTCCATGCCTTTCAACACCTTGATGGCATCATACCAGTCGTCCTGCAGTTCTCCGTCGCCCCAGGTGGAGGTTCCCAGTACCAGCACGTCGTAGGTATTTGCCAATTCGGCAGTCAGCTTGTCCGCGCTGTGCACGTCGCCGCCTGTCACTCCCAGTTCGCCGGCCAGTTGTTCAGCCAGGCTTTCGCAGGTTCCGGTGGAGGAACCGTAAAATATACCAATCTTTTTCATGAAGTAAATATTTTAATTGTTTACGGTGCAAAAATATACCGTCTTTTTCTTTTTTGAAATACCTAAAAATAGGGCTTTTTGCTATTATCGTATTGGCCCTGATGAGCATAATAGTATTTTTTTATCTAAGATGGCAATACCTAATATAGGTATATGAGTAAAACGATCTTTAACGTTTGTTATTGGATAGGTTGTTTGAAGTTTTTGAAAACCGTTAAAATTGGCTGATTTTAAAGTTTGCAATCCTCATTTATTAGGATTAACGATGTTAATAAATACCAAAAAATAGGTATTGTATGTTATAAGTAAAGGTTTTACTTTTGCGCCGATTCTAAAAAACTTAATTATATAAATAAAGATGAGAAAGACTTTAATTTTATGCTTAGGACTTGCTACAACTCTGGGATTTGTTTCATGTAGCGAAGAAGAAGGATTTACGTACAGCACTAACCCTATTGAGAACACAGCACTGAAGGACATTCTGGTACAAAAAGGCTACCAGTTTGACGCAAACGGAAAATTGTTGCTTGACGATTTGGCTAATAATACAACTACGCTTGATCTCTCTGGGACACAGATTTCCACAGACGCACTGGCAGAACTTTCCATGTTCCCTAACTTGACTGATGTGGATCTGTCGGACAATGGTTACGGCCCGGCGTTCGACTTTGCCAAATTACCGGAACAAATCACCGGCATAGACCTGACGGGTAATGAAATCTACGACTATGATAATCTTGTGAGTGTCGTAGTGGAAGAAAACGGCGATGAAACTGTGACTAACCTGCACGAAATTACCAAACTTTACCTTCCGGAAACCGCTAAAGAGAATATCGAAGATCTCGTGCGTTTCTACCGCCAAAACAAGGAAGCCATCACCGCCGGCACCATTGATATGAAGATGACTGATGTCGATGGCAATCTGCAAACCTATACCACCCTGCGCGACGTGCCCGACGCAAACCTGCTCGTCCGTTTGAAGACTGACTTCTCCGATTTGTTTAACGGCGACCAAATAGACCTTAACAAACGCTTGGGACTCGACCAAAAAACAAAGGAGTTACTTGTTTCTCCTACTGATAATGTTTCCAACTTTGAAGGTATTCAATATTTGATAGGAAGTCTCTCTTGGGAAGGCTCTAAATTCGGTCTTTACGCCGCTGAAGTAGAAAATGTAGCTTCTATGCCTAACGTAAAAGTAGGGAAATCCATTACTCAAATCATCCTGCAAAATGTAGAAGTGGAAGCTATCGATTTATCCAATGCTACTAATTTAGTAAATGTATGGATTCAGAATATCCCGGGTTTGCAGAAATTAGATTTGAGCTATTCTACTATTTGGGGACAACGAGATAAAGAGACGGAAAGTAATGAAACGTATGGCAGTAATCTGATGGTTCTTGGATGTCCTGCACTGAAAGAAATCAAATTGCCCGAAAAGGATGAATTGAAAGTTAACACCATTGACATCGAAAGCCTGGACGCATTGGAAACATTCGACATGTCGAATGTCAAAATGCTATCTAACATAGCTATTGGTGATTTGAATAATGACTTTAATCTGGTCTATCCGGAACTGACCATTTTCTATAATGAAGATGGACGTGCCGGTACTACTTTTGCCTGTTCAGAAAGCACTTTCTATAGAGAATCGACTCAAGCATTCTTAAAAGCAAACTATACCGATATCGATTCATCCGATAAAGTTAGAAGGTTAGGTTACAGTTCTTCTTTGATGTATGATGAAGGATGCCGTTGGAGGACTTTATTGAAAAATCAATAATAAAGTGTAATTATTTTTTTGTTAGACTTTAATTATAAAAACGATGCGAAAATTTTTCTTAGGAGCTACCCTTGTTGCAGCAAGTTTCGGAATGGCGCAGTCTGCTGACGCTGCCACAGTGATGGATGTGGATGGTGTAAGTACCGTATTGGCAATCAGCGATTACGAAGGTACTTATAACGGTACAATGGATCAAATCAAAATGAGAGGAGAAGATTATGAACCGCGTACAGCCTCTTATACTCTTGAAGGAGGTCTTTTAACTTGCGATTTTCCGCAAATCGGAAGTATGCCGGGAAATATCACTATCGAGTTGGAAGTAGAAGTAGATGAAGAAACCGGTGAAATTACAGCAAATGAAGGCGATCAAGCCGGGACTTTGAAAATCTTAAACATGCTGCCGATAAAATTGTACCTGGATTCTTTGACTGATGCCAAAGTTACAGGCAACACTATCGAGTTTACTCTGGCAGTATCCGGTAAGTTCTTAGGTGCAGATTTCCCTGCATCCGTACACTTTGTTGGAACAAAATAATTCGTCATTATTTTGTCAAGCTACGAAATTAAATTCAGAAAGAGTAAGGAGAAAGTTGTCAAACGGCTTTCTCTTAGCTCTTTTTTGTGTGTTACTAAGAAAAAATTATCACAATATATTCACCTCACCCAATGGGGAAGACACCATTATCCTGTCGGCAAGGCTGCTATGTCGCTAAAAACACTCCCGGTATGCAACCGACGGCGAGGAAACAAAATTATCCAAACCGCCTGAACCGC
>ULJJ01011685.1_pt1 | contig 14561 bp, 18 predicted proteins | sample 1950881 | NCBI WGS metagenome assembly ULJJ01 (sample SAMEA4835472, study PRJEB28245) | human gut metagenome | biome: gut microbiome; material: fecal sample | place: Denmark | collected 2008
GATTCTATCTTGCGAACAATCTCAGTTAGTTGTTGAGCGATATGCTGGTTTTAGCGTTCAACCCATTTGTCCGTACCGAACATAGGCGGTTTCTCTGTGATTTGTGTTGCCGTGAAATCCACTTTGTGATTACGGAACGGCCGGATAACTGAACGGGCATTGGCGGTATCTTTAGTCAGCTGCTCCAATTCCTGTTCTTTCGCATGGAATTTATCGGATTTGTCTTCAAGTTTGGACTGATATTCAGAAATTTGTTTCTGTATCTCGGACTTTCGGGACTCGTATTCTCTGAGTGCAATTTGACCGGAAGCCAAAGACTCGTCAATTTCTTCAAGCTGCGTTTGATAACTATAAATCTGAGCCTCCAATTTCTGTATCATTGTTTGAAGTCCCTTGACCACCTTCTCTGCCTGCTTTGTATCTTTGGTGAGTTTGCGGATATAATCACGTTTATGAAGGTGCTGCACATTACGGCCGTCAATACTGACTCCACGTTCAAGACCGTATTTGCTGCCAACCTCTTCATATAGTGATGTATGCATCTCCCGAAGAATCTGACCATACTCATAACGGTTCTTGCCAAACTTGGCAGACCACATTACGCACTCACGACCACTTTTGGTGCGTTGCCCGACTGGAACAATCAAGGCGTGAATATGCGGACTGCTTTCGTCAAGATGCACTTGGAATCCGACAATGTTGTCCTGCCCGTACCGTTTGGCACACCAATCATAGACATCTTTTGCCCAATGTTCGATTTCCTCGCACCGATGCAAATGGCTATTGTCGGCATCCTTTTCCAAATTGACGGTCTGATCGCCAAAAGCCATTTCAATCGTTCTGTCGTGATTGCCGCCGAAAATGAATCTGGCGCAACAATTCAGCTGAATCTTGCCGTCCGGTTTGAATGGTTTCTAGCCCAACTCCGACAGACGCTCCGGCAAACGGATTTCGAGTGACTTTTCACTATAGCCCAACAGATGAAGCTTTCCATCAGAACCAATCTCGAAATTCAACTTCATTCTCGTCTTGTCATAATTATTTGTGGAGTCTTGATTTTTCCTATCAATCTTGTCATCGTTCCAACGTCTTTCGTTTTCGTTGGCTTCTGCCGCGCTGAATGACTTGGCAGCTTCAACGTGCATTGCTTGGTTTATATCAGTATTCATAATGTCTTCTTTATAAGTGTTAATAGTAATTGGAGCTTGTTCCTGCGCCAATTCACGCAATGTGACAGTGATCGGATTTTATTACCGTCAGGCAAAAAGTCCTTATTGTGTTATGGACTTTCTGTAAACTCCCGGGACAAGTTCCTTCGTTATTAAATAAGTTCCAATCCGAGTTCGTCAATGAGTAATTGTAACGCTGAGTTGCGCTGAATCATTTGCTGGAGTATCTGCTGTTTGGATGGCGAAAAAAGAAAGAAATCTGCGATGTCCAATCCCTGATTGCGCTGTTCCTTAGTCGCTATCCGTTCCAAGATGTCGGACACGGAGACTTTCTTGCATATTCCTAATAGGAGGGAGGACTTCGCCTTCCATTGTTCGCTCGCACTCAAATCCGGTATAAGAGTCACATCTCTGCCTTGAAGAGCCAGCATTGCCTCACGATTAAAGCATCCGCCCTTGCCACCGGTTGCCAGCCAGATATAATCAGAAATAAAGTGACTCATTATAATAGCAGTCTTCTCACTCTCAACAAACATAACAGAAGACGAAGATGACCCTTTCAGCAAATGCTCTCCAAACAAGCATTGCTTCAAATGGAAATCCGGCAAATGTAATTCCAAATGTACCCAACTGACAAAGGCTTGAGATCCTTTTATTCGATGACCGTTTTCGGGATTATAACACATAATCTTTCCAGTTCTGACCGAGCCGTTAATATCTATCTGCCAGAATACCGCTGAACCTCCCCATTTTGCAGATGTCCCGACACGATATAATTGGAATAAGCGCACAGTTTCTTCCTCGCCAAACACATTGCATAGATAGATATACAAAGAGGTGATTTCATAGTGAGACAGGCTTCTATCCACATAAGATAACGGTATGTATGAAGGAACTGTGAGAACTGGTTTCTTCTCAATGAACTTACATAGAGCAGCTTGGAATGATTCACCCACGCTTTGATCTCGTGTCAATACATCAGGATTATCCTTGAAATACACGGCTAAGTCGAGAGCAGTGCCATGCTTGCATGAGCAATGCCGAGACGAGAGTGATTGTAAACGAACGGAGTGATGTTTAAAATATTCTTTGGGTGTATAATGATAGCCACAGCTATTCTCGTGGTCACACTTACCAACATTGTCAGGAAAGACAATCTCGCCTTCTGCATCGACATATTTGACAAAGCATAGGAGCTTTCCACAATTCGGACAACTAATCTTGCTGCCGTATTTGTATTTCTGCAAATGGAATCTGTATTCACTCATGGCTATCCGAATTGATTTGAGTTGCACTCTGCATTTTTGCACTTTGGGAAGATTGCCCTTCGCTATTGTCAGTAGAAAGTGCAATAGCGCAAGGAGCATTGGCATTCCCAACGGCAGTCTTACGATATACTCCATGACGAATCTTTTCAATAAGAGGATTATGAAGTCGGCACAACTGATCCAAAGCATAATAGACAGTCCGTCGGGACATTTCAACCTTGTTACCAGCAACAATGGCATCACCCGTTGAAAAGGTGTCTCCGAGCAACGAGAGCCATGCTTCTCTGGTTTCACCAATACTATCTGAAACAATGATTTCCTGAATCCTCCTGTAAGTCTCCTCATAGTAATCAACCATTCTGACTGCAGCTTTCACAGAAGACAGTTCTACATATTGCATACCCGTTTCATCAACAGCCCATTTCATGATTTGGAACAGCAAAGCCAAACGCGCAGCATGACCATTGAGTTTCATTTTCCGGCTTTCAACTTCCGCATCGTTTTCAATGGCATTTACAGAGTCAATGATTCTATTGTACCAATCATAGAAATACGCCTCTGCTTCTGCTGTCATTGTGAGTATGGCTGGAATGACTGAATTTTCCTTTTCATTAACATTACAAGGAATATCAAGTATTTTATTGATGATTGTTCTCCATTGATTCAGGATATCTGGTCTTGCAGAAGACGAAACGTTTCGCTTCCATACGGATATTGTCTTGTCTTTCGGATAGACAAACAGAAATCGGTCAAGTAATCCATCGGCAAAGAACTCTGTACGAAAAACTTCCTGCAACAGATTGGTCTGCTTAGGACCTATCAGATTGATATAAGGTTTCTTGATTAAAATAGGACGGAGTTCAGATTTTCGAATTACTTTCAAGGACTGTCCGCATATGCCGTCAGTAAATCTTCAATGAGATTGTTTTTATTGCTGTACCTTCTTACGGAATTGAAGAGTGCTAAGATTTCATCAACAACCAATGCTATCCCACGAAGATTATACTGATGAGTATTCATCATTGCCTCCGGAGTAAAATCCGAAATGGCTATAGTCACCAAATGAGGTTTCTTCGGCAAATTGCCATTCGCTTCCTTTTCTCGTTTGTTCCCAGAAACAGCCATTGCCCGTTCATACTCTTTCCATTCCTCATTGTACTTCTCAAACATCCTGTCATCCTGCTCGTTGATTGGCTTGTATATGAATCCCAAAGGCGGAGTCTTTCCCAATCCTGGACGACCGATTAGCATCACATAAATGGAAGGACTTGTTTTCCATTCGCCCTTGAGGCGGATTTGGCAGGAATTGCCGACAGCAGTAGCTACGGCTGAAAGGATAATGGATGCTGTGTATTCGATGTTGAAATTCTCATATCGGGCGAGATTCAGAATTATGTCTTGTATCTTGTCTGGAAACACATCCAAAGGGAATCCAGTTTCCGGAATATGCTCAACTTCTGAGCGAAGCATATTGGTCAGATGCAGATTATCAAATATAGCCACCACTTTCCTGCTTCGTTAAGTCGATACCGATTGCAAAAGCATCAAAATGGAAGTGACGTAAGAATCGGTCCACATCCTCCTGCGTGTACCAATACTTGTCACCTTCACGGGAATAGCCGAGATATCCGTTGTCCCGCAATTTCTTAAGATACTTCTCCTTGATTCCCAATTTCGCCATCAAGGATTTGTAGTCATACAGACAATGCGCTGCCTCCTTATTTTCGGGTGGCAGTTTTTCCTGTCGTTCCACTATGCGGAGGATCTTTTCCAGTAATTCTCTTTTGCATATACTCTCTACCTTTAATTTCTTTGCCATAGTAAATCATATTATGGCTTTCCAATCCTGATGCACACTCGGACTTCAAGCCGGGTTATCTTGCCGTGACACGACTGTGCACATCGTCCTACGGCGGTAGCGAAGGTAGAGAGTCCTTAAAACCTAAGAAGTTAGCATAGATTATATAACAGGTTATTCCTAATGTCAGGTTAATATTAGGATGCGCGCTTAACCGTCTGATTATAAACAAAAAGAGCAGCCGGGAGGCTACTCAAAAAATAGATGTCGATTTTCTAAAAATTTTTCGGCACTGTCAGGTCTTTTCTGTTTTGACGGGACTGTCCTATGTCAGAAGTGGCAAAAAGAACACACAATTCGGTGTCAGGAAAGAGTTCCATGCCGAATTTCCAATAGGTCTTTGTTTCCATTTTAAGACGCTCCGGATAATCTCCGCAATAAATTCTTTCGCACATATACGCCAACAAAACTTTTGATTCTGTCCACTTATAATGGGAGCCTCTTCCTTTATATAACCTGCCTTTATCGCTTGGGCAAAGACTTTCTCTGCAAGTTCCGTTTTCAGTTGTCCGGTCAATACGATTCCGGTTCCATTATCATCGGCTGAATGCGCTTTTGAAGCAGTAGTTACAACAGGAACACTCTGATTTTCTTTTTCCCTTTGTTTGGAATGGAGTTTTTCCGCGCCTAAAATCAACAATGCCGATCCGATTATTATCAGAACTATACTTGTAATCACAGGCAAATTTGGAACATCTCCATCAATAACCTCTAAATATCCGAATCCGACACTGAATAGTACTCCCAGAAACATACAAGATTGCAGCTGTCCAAAGAATGGATCCCTGGTACCGTTTGAATATAGTCGCCAACACTAATATCAATATAAAGAATCCTATAAACAGGAAAGTTATCTGTAACATTGTCATTTTCACTCATCCATTATATTGTGAATAATCATATTATCTCTAACGAAATAAAATCTTCCTTCAATCTTGCCACCTCTGCCGAAAGCGTTTCCGGAAGGAATTTAGCATAGACCTTTTCGGTGACATCCGTACTTCCGTGTCCGAGCAAACGACTGACCACAGACATTGACAAACCTTTGTTCAAAGCGAAGACCGCAAAGGAGTGGCGCGCCACGTGCATTGACAAGTTGAATGGCAGACCGATTTGTTCGCCGACAACGGCCAACGACCGGTTGATACATTTGGTCGCATTGTTGCGCGCTTTATATAGAGCTTCCGCATCATCCAAATCCAAAGATTCCTTCACAAGATTGAAAACATATTTGCATCCTTCACGCTTATCCTGCCATTGCTGTAATATGTGCAGTGCCGGTTCCGTAAGTGGAATCACGCGCCGTTTGTTTGTCTTGATCATAATCTTTCGCAACTCCTTCCTAGCAAAGTCAATATGTTTCCATTGCATGGTCATTACATCCACCACACGGAGGCCGCAGGCGTGGAACGCAAAGAAGAACAATTCCAAAAACTCCTTCCTGCGAGGTTCATTGCAAGTCTTATAATATTCCAACAAAGACAGCATCTGTTCTTTGGTCAGACTTTTTCCGTCAAATTCGCTCTCCTCCTCCGACAAAGAAGTCTTCGTGACAATACGCATATCCTGGATTCTTGCATTTACGGCAGGCTCCATGATGTTCATTTCACAGGCATACGCACAGGATTTCAGGATAGGGGTCAAAGAATGATTGATAGTCGCATCGCTGTTTTGTTTGATTTCCCTGCGCCAGTTTATATAGCTATCCAAAAGTTCAGGAGTCATATCACCGACAAAAATGGAATCTGGACGGTAAGTTCCTTGTTTGGTCGCTGTTAGAAAGGTCTGGAAAATATTCATGCAGCTCTTTCCGTTCTCATATCGGCTTCTCCCGATTCTATTCCTTGAATAATCGGAAGCGAGGCGTTCCAATGTGAACTCACACAAAATCTTTTCCCTGGTCTCGTCGGGCAAGAGGCTTGTCAGCCAGAAAACCGGAAACAATATCCACCGTTATCTGATTCGGATGCTTTTCGTTGTGCTCCGCAAGCAGACTGTCAAACCGTTCAACACGAGCCAACAAAAGTTGATTCAACCGTTTAGCCTCATTGCCGTGATTTGCACGAATCTCACCCCGTCCCTGATTGCCGTTCTGATTCCAGTCCGCAACCTTGACAAAGACATTCGTTGTCTTACGGATTATCTGCCTGTTCCAAGTATATTCCAACTCGACAGGATAGGCTTTATCTTTCTCAACCTCCTTTGGTGTACGAAGTCGATATTTGCCCAACGGATATAATCTTTTCGGTCTTCCCATACTCTTTACTCCTTTTAATGATATTCCTGAGGAGAAACAAAGATATGGAATTTCAGACAAACAAACTCCTATTTTGGAAGAAAATCCCGCAATTTAGACAAACAAACCGCACTGTCTGATACCATAAAACACCAACGCGACAAACAAATTCTCATTGTTCATCGCGCTAGTATTCAGTTGTTTAACCTATATGAGGGCCGTTAATACTCTTCCTCGTTAAAGAAGAAATCATCCTTAGTAGGATAATCCGGCCAAATATCCTCTATACTTTCATAAACCTCGTCGTCATCCTCAAGTTCCTGGAGGTTCTCTATAACCTCTTCAGGAGCACCGGAGCGGTTTGCATAGTCGATAAGTTCATCCTTTGATGCAGGCCATGGAGCATCGTCCAAACTGCTTGCCAGTTCAAGTGTCCAAAACATATTCTCAAATCTCCATTTAATCGGGAAAACAGCCTCTACCGCACAAAATACCCCAAAAAAGAGCATTTTCAACAAATAAAACGCGATTCTCCCCGTTAATATCAATGTTATACGCACGTAATTCCCGTACGGGCCGCAAATATATGGAAAAAATCAATATAATGAACTTTTTTTCAGTAATTTTGCAGCATTGATTAAAAACGTTCCTCACAAAAAACAGAAAACAGCCGAAAGTAAGGAACCGGAAAGTTGAACATTACAGAACTGATAACATTTTTATGGGATACGTATCTGAAGACATATACGACAAAGACGCAACGGAACAGATTGCGGTACATGTGAAAGAGATCCTCAGACTTCTGGGCGAGAACCCGGAAAGAGAAGGACTGCTGAAGACACCTGAACGCGTTGCGAAATCACTGCAATTCCTGACAAAAGGATACTCGCAAAATGGCGTTGAACTGGTAAAATCAGCCATATTCGACGAAGAATACCAGCAAATGGTATTGGTCAAAGACATTGAACTCTACTCAATGTGCGAGCACCACATGCTCCCGTTCATCGGCAAGGCGCACATCGCATACATCCCTAACGGCAAGATCACCGGACTCAGCAAGATAGCCAGAGTCGTAGAGACATACGCAAGACGACTCCAGGTACAGGAAAGACTGACAGTAGAAATACGCGACTGCATCCAGGAAGCACTACACCCGCTCGGAGTGGCAGTCGTGATAGAAGCCTCCCACACCTGCATGCAGATCAGAGGCATACAGAAGGCCAATGCAGTAACCACGACATCAGCATTCTCCGGAGCATTCATGACATCAGCCAGAACCAGAAACGAATTCCTGAACCTGATCAAGTAACCTTCAATTTTTTCAAGTTACTGAACAGTCGCGATTTCACGCATGGAATTTGCAGCAGCTGAATCCTGTGCCGGACAGAGACAAACTGACCGGCACAGGGTTAATTTTACGGAATATGAAAAAATTGAACATCGCGCTCGTAGCGCATGACGGAAGAAAAGACGAACTTCTTTCTTGGGTAAAATTCAATGCTGCAATGCTTTCAAAGCATAATCTGTTCGCCACCGGAACCACTGGAAGACTGATCAGCGAACTGTCATTGGAAAAAGACGGCACAGAGTATTTCCCTTTCAAAGACAAGGTCACAAGACTCTTGTCAGGCCCTCTCGGCGGAGACCAGCAGATAGGAGCCATGATTGCAGAACGGAAAATAGACATGCTTATCTTCTTCTGTGACAACCTCATAGTACAGGGACACCAGAATGACGTTTCTGCACTGTCACGACTGGCATCCCTGTATAATATTGCCTTTGCGACCAACCGCACGACTGCGGACCTGCTTCTCACATCGCCATTGATTGACGACCCGGACTACCAGATCCAGATTCCGGACTGCATCGCGAACTACGCGAACCGCAAGCTGTAGAGTAAAATCCTCAGGCGCACATCCGTCAATGATGTGTTAAGTAACCTTCAAAAAAAAATAACCTGCCTCAAGTTACGCAAAGGCGGCACCCGAAAACCCGTTCAGTCCGGCGTGTATTCAAGAATATCACCCGGCTGACAATCCAGAGCACGGCAAAGCGCATCCAAAGTAGAGAAGCGTATTGCCTTGGCTTTTCCTGTCTTGAGAATCGAAAGATTCGTGGCGGAGATACCCACCTTCTCGGCAAGTTCCCCGCTCGACATCTTCCGAAGTGCCAGCATGACATCAATGTTTACTATTATAGACATATCCGTACCGGTAGAGTTTCTTATTTACCATCCTTCACATCCGCAGACTCACACTTCTGCTCCTCAACACCCTTCAGATAACTAGGAAGATTCATTCCTGCCATCTTGAAAAGTTCGTCCAGAGGCGGCACGGACTGCATCATACCTGAAATGAAATTGGCGGTAGAAGTCTTGCCGTCACCCTTTCCATTGCCGTCCCAGACAGTAACCTTATCTATCTTGATACCCTTGACAGCCTCGACCTGAGTCTTGACAAGTTCAGGAAGTTTGTCCGCGATAAGCATGAGAACAGCCTTCTGGGCATCCCCCTCAGCAGCATTGACAAGTCTCTGAAAACCTTGAGCCTGCTTCGTAAGAATCTCCTCGATACCCTTCGCCTGCGCAGCCATCTTCGCATAAATCGCATCAGCCTCACCCTGCGCCGTCCTGCGCAGTTTTTCAGCCTCGGCCTCCGCGTCAATGATAGCCTTCTCTTTCTCGATCTGGGCCGGAACCACGATATTGGCCTGCTGGGTAGCCTGCTCTCTGGCAGCACGTGCAAGCTCGGCACTCTGCTCAGCCTGGTAAGCCTCCTCCATCGCCTTTGCAGCCTGAACCTTCTCGGCGGCAATCGCAATCCTTGAAGCCTCAGCCTCCTTCTCACGCCTTATCGCATCAGAATTCGCAATGGCAATCTTGGAATTGTTCTCACCTTCAACAGCCTTTGCATTGGCATCAGCAGTCGAAATCCTGGTATCTCTCACAGTCTCGGCAATACGGATATCCTTGTCCCTGTCCGCCTCAGCCTTACCGATTTCACCGAAACGATTCTGCTCGGCAACACTCTTCTTGGCATCATTGATAGCCTTTGCCGCAGCCTCCTTTCCGAGAGCCTCGATATAGCCGGACTCATCGCGGATATCAGTAACATTGACATTGATAAGCTTCAATCCGATTTTGCGGAGTTCCGCCTCGACGTTAGTACTGACATTTGCAAGAAACTTGTCGCGGTCAGAGTTGATTTCCTCGATATCCATCGTCGCGATGACAAGCCTCAGCTGACCGAAAAGGATATCAGTCGCGATATTCTGGATATTCTCGATAGTCAGCCCGAGAAGTCGCTCAGCCGCATTGGTCATATTGTCAGGCTCGGTAGAGATTCCAACGGTAAACCGGCACGGCACATCCACACGGATATTCTGCTTACTGAGCGCATTGGTCAGATTGCACTCGATGGAAATAGGAGTAAGATCCAGAAAAGCATAGCTCTGGAACACCGGCCAGATGAAAGAAGCACCTCCGTGGATACACTTTGCAGAGGACGCTCCCCCGCTCTTGTTCTTTCCCGTCTTTCCGTAAATCACGAGAACTTTATCAGAAGGACAACGCTTGTAGCGTCTCAAAATAGCGGCGAGCGTCACTATCAGCACCACCACCGCAATGGCGATAAGAATTATAACTTCCATATCTATAATGTATTATGGTTTTGTCAATGTTAAACTATTGTTCTCCGCAAGTCATCCGACGCACTGAGCACCTGCGCAAATGAAGGTTCATCACTTGCACGAAAGTACTCCAAAAGCGGCGTTTCCACGAAACTCGAATTATATTATCAATGATTCCAGAGGTTCGACAAGAAGAGTATTCGGGTCAATGACTTCTATGACCTTCACCGGTGTTCCTGTCCTGATGGAATCACCATCCGTCACCGCGTCATACTCACGCACAGATTCATTGATAGAAATCTGCACTTTTCCGGTACCCTTCCTCTCCTCAGGGACAGTCAGATAAACCTTCCCCTGGCAGCCGACAGCCGACTTATAGACATTGATATTTCCGGACTGCTGCATTCCGGAGAGCCACTTGAACATATACATGACCGCCAGAACGAGGCCGGCGCCAACGAGTACGGCCAATGTCAATGCCAGTGATTCCGACGCGAACTTTCCGTGCAGGAGAATCGCCGTCCAGCTGAAGCCGAGGAAAAAATTGATGAGATTCCGGAAAGTGAAGAGATTCATCGAAGAATCCCCTTCAAAAGTCGGATGAGAGTCGAGGGCACTGTCAAAGTTCGTGTCAATGTCAGTGTCGAAATCACCGCCGGAGTCCACCCCGATAAAGGTCAGGATACTCTGAAGAACGAAAGTCAATGAAGTGGCTATGGCGATGCACCATAGAATTTTCATGTAAATGTCAAGTGAGGTCCACCATTCTGTCATCATAGTCATGATATTTTGCGGGCATTGCCCAGGTTTGTTGCCGTAAATATAATAACTTTTTACGAATATCGATAAATATTTTTCAAATTTCGTTAATATAACGTTAAATTTTTACACGCAGCAACCACGCATAAAACAGGCTTGTCGGAGCCCGAATTACGGCTGGATTTGTACCGAGTCCATAATCTTCCGTCAAGCGGAAAACCTCATATCCACGCAAGTACCCGGCAAATTTGACAACTTACGAAACTTGAGTTATATTTGTAAGTCCGGACATTCTTAAGCCCCCCCGATGAGGGACGTTTCCACACCACATCCGTGACAGACACGACAATATGCAGAACAGATACATTGACAGAGAAAGATATTTCAACGAACTGGCAGAGACATCGGCCGGTTACTACATTGATTATATAAAAAGATTCAAAGACATTGACAAGAACAGCAGAATCATGGAAATCGGCTGCGGCGAGGGCGGGAACCTGCTTCCTTTCGCCAAGATGGGCTGCTTCGTGGCAGGTCTGGATCTCGCGCCAGGAAAGATTGACAATGCCAGAAAGTTCTTTGCCGCAAATGGCGCCGATGGCGTATTCTCATGCGCTGACTTCCTGAAAACCAATCCGTTCGAAGGAGAGGACAAATTCGATGTCATACTGATTCACGATGTCATTGAACATATCGAACCCGAAGGCAAGGATGCATTTTTCGCACGCCTGCGCTTCTATCTGAAACAAGACGGAATAGTATTTTTCGGATTTCCGGCCTGGCAGATGCCTTTCGGCGGACACCAGCAGATATGCAGGAGCAAAATGTGCTCGAAAGTGCCATTCTACCATGTCCTGCCGGCATGTATATACAAAGGCTGGCTGAGGATGTTCGGAGAGGACAAGGCCAAGATAGATGAACTGATGAGCATCAAGAGGTCCCGCATGTCCCCGGAGAAATTCGAAACACTCTGCACAAGACACGATTACAAGATCATTGACAGGACCTTCTGGTTCATCAGTCCTCATTATAAAGCAAAATTCCACCTCCGTCCGCGACTCCTCTGGAACTGGCTCGGACGCATCCCATACCTTAGGAACTGGTTCACGACATCATGTTTCTACGTAATCGGAAACAGATGATTGTCAATGATATACGGCTATCAGGAAAACAACTAAAAAAAACCTAGAAATATGGCTTCCAAATACGAATGGCAGTATTGTTCCCTCGGAGGAGCAATCAGAGTGAAAATAGGCTCCGGAGAGGATATCGCCCATCTCGGAGAACTTGACCAGAAACTTTGGACAGTGCTGAGCTGCCCTGTGGAGGGACTTGAATTCGACAAGCAGACTCTGGAATACCTTGATACAGAAAAGGATGGAAAGATTATGGTCAATGAAGTCGTGCAGGCTGCACAATGGCTTACTTCAGTAATCAAAGACAAGGACAGCATACTGAACGGAGATAGTGTACTAAAACTGGACAACATTGACACTTCCACCGCAGCCGGAAAGGGACTTTACAATTCCGCCAAACAGATTTTGAAGAATCTTGGCATTGACAAGGATGAAATTTCCCTCGCCGACGCGTCAGACTCGAAGGCTATTTTTGCCGGCACGAAGCTGAATGGTGACGGTATCATCACAGCTCTTTCCACTTCGGATGATGCTCAGAAACAGATTATCGCAGAGATTATCGCGACTGTCGGCTCTGTGGAGGACAGAAGCGGAGAGAAGGGTGTCAATGCTGAACTGATAGAGAAATTCTATGCATCTTGCACCGACTGGGCCGCATGGAAATCCAGCGCTCCTGTCATGCCTTACGGTGAACGTACAGCAGCCGCTTTCGATGCATATAATGCATTGAAAGACAAGATGAACGACTATTTCACGCGCTGTCGTCTCGTGGCTTTCGACACTGAGGTAGCGAAGGCTGTCAATGTCGCCGTGACCGACATCAATGACATTGACTCCTGCCCTATCGCCGCTCCGAAGGCAGCAAGGACATTGGACCTGGCCGCCATCAACCCCGCATGGCAAAAGAGGTTCGACGCTCTTGCCTCTCTCACCGGATTTTCCGGCAAGACGGAAATGACGGAGGCTGATTGGAGATCTGTCGAGACCACTTTCAATGATTATGCAGCCTGGCTGGGCGCGAAAAATGGCGCTGAGGTCGAGACTCTCGGAGAGGTCAGGATCAATGCCATTCTAATTGCCGGAGAAAAGGAAGCGCTTCTCGCACTAGTTGAGCGTGACAAGGCCCTCGCTGCTGAGTCCAGTTCCATCGACGACGTCAAGAAACTGATGTACTATTACAGGGATTTCTACAGGCTTCTGAAGAATTTCGTCCTGTTCACGGATTTCTATTCCCGTGCTCCAGGCGTCAGGGCAATGTTCGAGCTGGGCCAGTTGTATATTGACCAGAGGTGCTGCGACTTGTGTATCCGTATTTCTGACATGAGCAAACATGCAGATATGGCTGCACAGAGCGGCATTTTCCTCATATATTTCAAGGCAACATCCAAGGTCCTCGGAAAGTCAATGGATGCCGTGGCAGTCATGACCGACGGTGACATTTTCGATCTCCGTCCGGGCAAGAACGGTATCTTCTATGACCTTCAGGGAAACAACTGGGACGCTGTCATAACCAAGGTGGTGGACAACCCTGTAAGTATCAGCCAGGCTTTCTGGGCTCCGTATCGCAAAGCCTGGGAGTTCTGTGTGGGAATACTCAACAAGTCCGCCGCCGACAAGGATGCTAAGATCAATGCCGACTTGCAGGCCAAGGTCCAGACTGCGGCTGCCACGACCCCAGGCGCTGCCGATGCTGCCAAGTCAGACAAGCAACAGGCTTTCGACATCGCCAAGTTTGCCGGTATCTTTGCCGCATTGGGTATGGCTATTGGCTACATAGGCTCGGCCTTCACCAAAATTATCGCAGGTGTCCAGAGCACACCGCTTCGTGACCAGATCCTGATTCTTCTGGGTCTGATGCTAGTAATTTCCGGCCCGTCATGTTTCATCGCGTGGACAAAGCTCCGCAAGCGCAATCTCGGCCCTATCCTCAATGCCAATGGCTGGGCAATCAACTCCAAGGTACTGGTCAACATCCTCTTCGGCGGCAAGCTTACGACAGTTGCCAAGTATCCGAAGCTCAAACTGGCCGATCCATATGACCAGAAGACTCCAGCCTGGAAGATATGGCTGCCTACCATTCTCATCATCCTGGCCATAGCATTCCTGGCATTGTATTTCACAGGCAACCTCGAGTTCATCGGCCTGTCGTCTCCGCTTCACAAGGCAGAAGCGGCATGTGACGCCGCCAAGGCCGCAGCAGATTAGCTGTCAGTAAAATAGCAAACCGGTCCCGCATCCCGGGACAGACAAATAAACACGCCGGGCTGTCTTAAAAGTCCTCGCGAGACTGAAATATTCCGTACCCCTTTACAAGGGCCAGAAGCGGATTCTCTATTCTCACTGAGGGATGTTTGACTTTTAAGACAGTCTCCTCCGGGTAACCAGGTATCGCACCTGGCCACCCGGATGTTTTTATGTTGCACCCATGGATGGGCACAGGAAGCACCGGCAGAAACTGGCCATATGAATGGGCACAGTCAGGCAAAACAACTGAAGCACATTATTTTT
>ULJJ01005493.1_pt1 | contig 13786 bp, 8 predicted proteins | sample 1950881 | NCBI WGS metagenome assembly ULJJ01 (sample SAMEA4835472, study PRJEB28245) | human gut metagenome | biome: gut microbiome; material: fecal sample | place: Denmark | collected 2008
CGAGGTAGACGCACAGGAAATCGTATTCGCCATGGATGCCGGGCATTATCTTTTGTCGCTGTCTGCAACCGTGGGCGAGGACGATTTGGAGCTTGGCGACAAAATAGCGACCGAGGAGTGCGAGGACGAAAACATCGACAAAATGCTCCTTAAAGACCTCATCGAAGACCTGCCCGAGCGCGAGAAAAAAGTGATATTTTTGAGATATTTCAGAGATAAAACTCAAAGTGAAATCGCACAAGAACTCGGAGTGTCGCAAGTGCAAGTGAGCAGAATCGAAAACAAGGTATTGCAAAAACTTAAAGACGGAATGAAAAGCGATTGAAATTTTTGCGGCACGCAACGAAAACCGAGCGCGTCGCAAAAGTTTTTTGTCAAATTTTTTGAAATACTTTATTTCTTTTCATTTCTTTTTCAAATATATACAATACATTGACATATGCCGAAAATAAGCACATAATTTTTTCAAGAAAAAATGCAACGGACGATATTGTTATGGTATGGGTTCTTTTGGCTCTCGGCGGGGCGGCGCAAATCCCGTTGCCGTCAACTGCATCGAAAAACTTTCCATCCTTTTGACTATGTTCTTGTCGTGGCTGATAATGAAAGAAAAATTCACCGCTCGCTCCCTCGTCGGCCTGGGGTTGCTCACCGCCGGCATAGGACTGATAATCGGATTCAGTCTATAACGACAAAGCTCAAACACACATTGCAATGCCATTTTTACGGCACTTCAAAAACCGTACACGCACAAACCGTCTGCTCAAACTCTCTTATACTCATCGCATTTGATAAAATACTTGCGTCTGATTTTGGCATTTAACGCTTCGCACATAACAAGCATCAAGAGCGCGAATACGAGCAAATATGCCCAATATAAACCTATACTTATCTTCTCGGCAATAACTCCGAAAAGCGGAGGCATGGCAGTGATGCCGATGTATGCAAACGCCATTTGTATGCCGATAACCGCTTGCGAATTTTCTTTTCCGAAATTGTCGGGGGCGGAATGAATTATAGCAGGATAGATTGGCGCGCAACCAAGCCCGATTACAATAAGCCCGACAAGTGCCGGCGTATTCTCTTTTACGGGAAGTGCAACAAGCAGAATTCCCGTTAAAACTATTATCGTTCCGAAGCGAATAAGACGTTTGTCACCGAGTTTATCGGCAAAAAATCCGCTTATGCCTCTGCCCGCCGTAATACCGATATAGAAAAACGATGCAAATTTTGCCGCAATCGCAGGATTTATTCCCTTGTAATTGACAAGATAACTCGTTGCCCAAAGCCCTGCCGTCTGTTCCATTGCGCAATATGAGAAAAACGCAATAAAAACGAGAACTATCCCTTTTATTTTGAAAACGGAAAACGTCGAAACTTTCTTTTGTTCGTCTTGAGCGGATGATGCATTTTCCGATATTCTATGGCTGTTTTTTAAGAAAATTATGGATTTATCGCCGCACTTTCTCCACACGGGAAGCACAAAAAACAATACTGCGGACAACGCAATCTGTATATAGAAAACGATTCTGAACCCGTTTTCCCATCCCAGACCTCCCGTTAAGGCATAACTCATAATGTACGGACTTATCGAAGCACCAACACCCCACATGCAATGCAGCCAACTTAAATGTCTTGCAGGATAATTGAGGGCAACGTAGTTGTTTAGTGCAGCGTCAACCGCCCCTGCTCCTATTCCGTACGGAATTGCAAATACGCAAAGCATCCAAAACGCTTTTGCAAAGGAAAAACCGATAAGCCCCAACGCGGTGAACGCAACGCTTATTGCCGTAACCAAGCCCGTGCCGAGTTTGTTTGTGAGCGTATTTGAAAAAAAGCTGGAAATAACGGTCCCGACAGAGATTATTATTGTTATAATCCCTGCCGATGACATGGATACGCCCAAATCGACATGCATAATCGGCCATGCCGAGCCGATGAGCGAATCGGGAAGCCCAAGACTTATAAATGACAAATATATGATTGCAAGCAGTAACGAGTACATAATGCCCTATCGAATTTTGTCAATCGGCAAAACTCTGCTGAATTTCATCGCATATTCTATCACATCGTTTTTCGATTTTCAATAAAAACATGGATACCATGCCACAATTGTCATATATATTGACATTTTACGCATAGTTTGGTAAAATTTTCTATATAAAAACCAAGGAGGCCCGCAATGGCAAATTATTTCAGCGAACGCGACAAAAACATCACCGCTAGACTTCGCAATCTCAGGAATCAGCTTCCCGAATGTTGCGAAGATTTTTTCGTGGGAATCGAACCGCAAACCACCACGCTCACAAGGCTTAATTACGCTTATGATTTGCGGATATTCTTTGACTATTTGCTCAAAAACGTGCGGGCTTTCAGAGACTATCAAGACGTTTTGGACTTTACTGCAGAGGATCTTGACAAAGTGACGCTCGGCAACCTCGAAGCGTACATGGAATACCTTTCCTACTACACCTTCGAGGGTAAAGAAAAAACTAATGCGGAAAAAGGAAAATCGCGCAAAATTTCAACCGTGCGCACGTTTTTCAAATACATGTACAATCACGACAGAATCAGTCAAAACGTGTCCGCAAAGCTCACTATGCCAAAAAATCACGACAAGGACATCATAAGGCTTGAAAAAAAGGAGGTCGAGCGCATTTTGGACGCTGCGGAAACGGGTGCGGGAATGAGCGAACATCAACGAAAAGTGCAACGCAACACGCACGCGCGCGATTTTGCAATCGTTTCACTGCTTCTTGGCACGGGCATCCGTGTGAGCGAGTGCGTAGGACTCAACCTCTCTGATGTAGACTTTGAAACAAACGCTTTTACAGTCACGAGAAAAGGCGGAAATCAAGCGATTTTGTACTTTGGCGACGAAGTCGCCGACGCTCTGAAAACCTATATCGACACCGAACGCAAAGCACTTATAGACAGATGCCAAAAGATGAACGTTGGAGACACCGACGCGGTATTTTTGTCTTTGCAAGTGACGAGATTATCCGTGCGCGCCATTCAAAACATCGTCAAAAAGTACGCTCAAACCGCCGCTCCCCTCAAAAAAATCTCTCCGCATAAGCTCCGCAGTACATTCGGCACGAACCTATACAGAGCAACCGGCGACATCTATCTCGTTGCCGACGTTCTCGGTCACCGCGACGTAAACACGACGAAAAAGCACTATGCGGCAATCGAAGAAGATCACAGAAAACTCGCCGCGCAAGTCGTCAAACTTCGCCCCGACAAAAAAGATCAATAACGTTGCAAAGGGAGTTTTTTTGCAACATTTTGATTGTTTACTATTATATAATATTGACTATTTTATAATAGTTTGCTAAAATTATATTATCAATTTTCGGAGCGATATATGGACATCTCTTCAGTCAACAGCGACCTTATCCGCGGCAACGTAACAACCATAATCTTGGGTTGCCTTTGGTCGTCGGACAAGTACGGCTACGAAATCCTCAAAGAGATCGAGGACAAGAGCAATTCGCAATACGTTTTGAAACAAGCCACCCTTTACAATCAGCTCAAACGCCTTGAAAAGCAAGGGCTTGTATCTTCATACGACGGCGATCCCGACGACACCGGCGGTGGCAAACGTCGCTATTACACCCTCACAAAAGAAGGCAAAGCTTTTTTGACAAAAGAAAAGAGCGAATACGAGTATTCGCGCACCATTTTGGACAAGCTCGTATCCGGCGACGAATACGACTTCACCGTCCCCGTTCCCTTCGACGCGAGCGAATTGCGCCCCTACTCCAAAACCGAGGACAAACCCAAAGTCGTCTACAAGGACAAAATCGTTGAAAAGAAAGTGTTTTTCGACCGCTACGGCAACGAAGTAAGCGAGGACGAGGCAACCGCCCTGCGTGAAAAAGCCGAGCAGGAAGACGAAGAGGCACGCCGCAAGGACGAGCAACTGCGCCTAAAAGAAGAAGAGGCTCAAAAAGCTGCCGAACAACTGCGTATCAGCGAAGAAGAAGCTCTCAAAAAAGACGAACAATTGCGACAAACCGAAGAAGAGGCGCGTCTTAAAGCAGAACAGCTCAAACAGCACGAAGAGGAAGTCCGCCAAAGAGACGAGCAACTCAAAAAGGCCGAAGAGCAACTTAGAAAGAGCGAAGAGGACAGAGAGCTTGTAAAATCTATGCTTCGCCGCATGGAAGAAGAAAAATTGCGCGCCGAAGAGGCAAAACGCCTCGCCGACGAAGAAGAAAAACGTCGCCAAGAGGAAGAGGCGGAACGCAAACGTCAAGAGCAAGCAAAGCCCTCTCAAACCCTCGAAGAGATGTTTGCAAAACTCGATGCCGAGAGCGAATACAAAAAACAAGAAGAAATGCGCGCATACGAATACAATTCAAACGCGCAACCTCATGAGCATACATACATAAACGGCTACACCAATCAAGTCGAACATACTCAACGCTCCCAAACGTCGCTCAAAGACATATTCAAACAACTTGACGAACGCGAAGCGCAAATCGACGATAAGCTCGCAAAGGAGCAACAAGCCGAGCAAGAGGCGGAGCAAGCAAAGCAAATTGCCGCTCAAACCGCGCAAACGGCAACCGAGCAACAAATCGCACCCTCGCAACCAAATTACGCTCAACCTACGCTCGACCAATACTACCCCGCCGAACTCGAAGGAAAGAATCAAAACTATTCTACCAATGCCGAGAAAGGCAACTTCGTAACGTCGGCAGTCGTATCGAGGCAAGAAGGCGGATTCGATTACGAAAAGGACGACGTGAATTACAGGGACTTTTTCGTATCATTGCAAGATAAAGGCGAAGCACAACCGCAACAGGAAAAGCCACAACAAACCGACTATTCGGACAGCGATATAAAGACGAGATTGTATGCAAAGGGCTTCAAAATTCGCCCCTACGACAGAGGAAATACCTCTGAATACTACACTTTCAACTTCATACAGTCCAACAGGCTCAATCGCGACACTTTCCTGATTATTATGGCGTTTTTTGCAGCGGAAGTTGCAATCATGTGGGCATCACTCGGCACGAGAATAAGCTATGCTTATTTCCTCCCGATTTTGCTTGTGGGATGCGCTCTTTGCCTTGTGCCGACCTTATTCTATCTCGTAAACCCGACGAAACGGACAAGGGCAAACTTCAACTTCAAACTGTCCATACTCAATCGGACGATGTTGTTTATCGAGCTTACAGTGGTGTGTATCCTCATCGGATTCTTCGCACTGGGCGCAAACGTAAACGACATTGATTTGATTCTTCAATCGATAGTGTTGCCGATGGTGCTGCTCACCAACCTGCCGTTGAGCTCCTTAATATACTGGCTGCTCTATCGCACAAGAAAATATCACACTGCATAAATAAAAACGCTGACGCAAGTCGGCGTTTTTATTTATGCAAAATTTAACAATATAATACCAATTTCATAATAACCCGATTTGCACTTTATTTTTGCAAATAAGTTGAAATCATTGACTAAAACAAAACTTATTGTTATAATAATCAAGCATTAATACTTAGGGGAGTGGCTCAATGGTAGAGCAACGGTCTCCAAAACCGTCGGTTGCGTGTTCGAGTCGCGTCTCCCCTGCCAAGAGAAGTCCTTTGGGACTTCTTTTTTTTTGGCGGTTTTCTGCGAATCGAACACGCAACGTTAAAATTTAATCTAAAAAAAATAACTCTTTTTTATTTCGAAAAGTGATTATTATTACTTTGTCTTGCAAACGGCAAGCGAATTGTGTACAATACAAGTATGAAAAAGAAAGTTGAAATCTACACAGACGGTGCATGTTCGGGCAATCCCGGCGTTGGCGGCTGGGGTGTCGTTATGCTCTACAAAGGTCACAAAAAAGAAGCAAGCGGCGCAGAGCAATCCACCACCAACAATCGCATGGAACTCACCGCTATAATACAGGGTTTGAAAATGCTCAAAGAGCCGTGCATCGTCACCGTATACAGCGACAGTGCGTATTCTGTCGAGCCTTTCCTCAAGGGTTGGATAAACGGTTGGATTATGAAAGGCTGGCGAACATCGAACAAGGACGAAGTGAAAAACGTCGATTTGTGGAAAGAACTTCTCTCTCTCATGCAAATTCACGAGGTTTCATACGTCAAAGTTAAGGGACACGCAGACAACGAGCTGAACAACCGTTGTGACGCTCTTGCTCGCGGAGCTATTAAGGAATTGCAAAAAACGCTTCCTGCCCAACTTCCCCCCATTCCCGACGGAATTTAAGGCAAAAGCCGAAAATACGCATACAGAGGGTATCGCATATGAGAAAATACAACAAAAAACACTTGTTTTTCTTGATCCCCATTGGAATTTTGGAAATAGTGATGCTGATTTTGGAGTGTCTGCCCTACGGCGTTGAAATACACTTCGATGTACCCGCTTACATCGGCGCAACGGGTCATTATAGCGAATTTTATCCGTATTTCAGCGGTATACCCTACAATTATGCCAACTTCTACCCCATATATATCGGCATTTTGACGATTGCGGTGATAATTCTTTGGTTTATCAACCTATTCGTCGATAAAAGAGGAGTCGACATTGCGATATTCGTAATGACAATCCTAAAATTCATTTTCGGCGCAGTAGAACTGATATACTCGCAAACGGCAATCAACTGGGCGATGTTCGCGTTATCATTCGTTTTAGTGATATACTGTATCGCAAAAGCTGCTATCAACAAAGAATTTGTAAGGACAAAGAAGCGTCAGGCCACAAACAAGGAAACAGAAAACGAATAATTGGCACTTACGCACTAATTGGATTGTAAATTGAAACGCAAATTCGACAACTTATGCAACCTAAAATTTTGCGATATTAAATATGACTAAAAAAATAAAAACCTTAAATTTACAAAACAAAAAACCGCAATAAGCGGTTTTTTGATATTCTATTAAGGCGTTTTACGAAAAGCGTAATCAGTCAAAATAGTCGATTTGCATGGAATGGCGCACTTTTGCAAGAGTTTGAGCTGCCTTTGCTTGCGCATTTTGAGTGCCTTTTCTCAAAATCTCATACACAGCGTCGGTGTCTTTTGCAAGCTCCAATCTTCTGTCATAGATGGGTTTAAGCTCTGTTTGCAACACCTTGATAAGGAACTTTTTGATTTTGACATCGCCCAAACCGCCTCTTCTGTAATGGTCTTTTAGCTCGTCGAGATTTTTATAGTCGGGCAAAAACTCCGCAAAGTGATCGTCGGTGGCAAAAGCGTCGAGATATGCAAACACGGTGTTCCCTTCAACCTTCCCCGGATCTTCTATGCGAAGATGATCGGGATCGGTGAACATCGACATAACTTTTGTCTTTATCTCGTCGGGAGTGTCCGAAAGATAGATGCAGTTGCCCAAAGATTTGCTCATTTTTGCCTTTCCGTCAGTGCCGGGAAGTCTGCAGCATTGCTTGTTTTGCGGCAACAATATTTCGGGTTCGACAAGCGTATCGCCGTAAATGGAATTGAATTTGCGCACGATTTCCTTGCATTGTTCGATCATCGGTTCTTGATCCTCGCCGGCGGGAACGGTGGTTGCCTCGAACGCCGTGATGTCTGCCGCTTGGCTTATGGGATAAGTCAAAAAGCCCACGGGGATGCTCATTTCAAAGTCGCGCATTTTGATTTCGGACTTCACTGTCGGATTGCGTTGCAACCTCGAAAGCGTGACGAGATTCATATAATAGAAAGACAATTCCGTAAGTTCCGGCACGGAAGATTGAATAAAAATCGAAGATTTTTCGGGATCTATTCCGCATGCGAGATAATCGAGCGCAACTTCGATGATGTTGTTGCGCACCTTTTCGGGATGCTCGGCATTGTCCGTGAGTGCTTGCGCGTCGGCAATCATGATGTAGATTTCATCAAATTCACCGCTGTTTTGAAGTCTGACGCGCTCACGCAAAGAGCCGACGTAATGTCCGATATGCAATCTTCCCGTCGGTCTGTCCCCTGTCAAAATGATTTTTTTCATATTGCACCTAATAAGTTTTATATATTATATATACTATATCACTATTATAGAAAAACTGTCAAACTACTTGCATACGCCTTTTTCAAAAAAATAAACCGTTGCTTTTGGCAACGGTTTGTTTTTTATCAAACAAGGATTATTCAGCGGTTTCTTCAACTTTCTTTTTGCGAGTTGTCTTCTTTGCGGGAGCAGCCTCTTCTTCTGCTTCATCAGCAAGGTTGAGGTTGAGGTTCTTGAACAAATCGCCGAGAGTTGCGGAGGAGCTGCCGGAAACCCATTCTTTGGGCTCGTTGGAGGATTCCTTCTTTGCGCCGCGACGTTCGCGTTTGCTTTCGCCGTCTGCAACTTTTTGTTCGAACTTCTTGACTCTTGAAGATCTCTTTGCCGCTTTCTCTTCGTCGGTTGCTTCTTCTTGACCTTCGGTTGCTTGGGTTTCTTCGGGTGCGGGGAGCAATTCCTTGATAGAGAGAGTGATACGGTTGTCGTCGAAACCGATGATCTTTGCTTCAACTTCTTGACCGACCGTCAACGCTTCGTTTGCGTCTTTGATCCAGTTGTGAGAGATTTGAGAAACGTGAACGAGTCCGTCTACGCCGTCGTCGATTGAAACGAATGCACCGTAGGGGAAGATTCTTTCAACCTTGCCTTTGATGACCGTGCCGACGGGGAACTTCTCTGCCGCAACTTCGTAGGGTTTCTTTTGGAGTTGCTTGTAACCGAGAGAGATTTTGCCTGTTTCTCTGTCCATCTTGAGAACCACGAAGTCATAGCTTTCGCCGATGGTGAGCACTGTGGACGGATCGGTGATCTTGTTCCAGGAAAGCTCGGAGATGTGAGCGAGGCAATCGAAACCGCGAACGTTTACGAATGCGCCGAATTGAGTGAATCTCTTAACTTTGCCGGTGACGATGTCGTGCACGTGGATGTTGTCCCAGAAAAGATCTTCTTTCTCCTTCTTCTCTCTTTCGAGGATGATACGTTGAGAAGCGAACAAATATCTCGACTTCTTTTGGGGTTTATCTTCGCTTTGAGCGGTTTCTTCGCCCTCAGCCTCTGTGTTTTCTTTTTCCTTCGGAGGCATAAGCGTCAAGCGAAGGGTTTTGCCTTTGTAATCTTCGAGGTTGCTGACGTAACCCATTCTGATTTGGCTTGCGGGAACGAAGATGGTGTATTGTCCGAGTCTTCCTCTCAAACCGCCCTTGACTACTTCCGTCATAGTCAAAGAGAATTCGCCTTGAGCAAGAGCTTTTTCCGCTTCTGCTTCTTCGAGACGAACGGCGTCAACATCCTTTTTGGACAAAGACACGTACTCTTTGTTGACAGCAAGAATAGTTGCTTGAATTTCATCGCCTTCTTTGAAGTCGGCAGGATTGTAGTTGCCGTCCAAAGATGCTTCACTCTTATCAATGAAACCGTCTTTCTTTCCGCCGATTGCGACGTAGATGCCGCTATCGCCAGCGCTGATGACTTTGCCTTTGATGCGTTTGCCGACTTTGTAGTTGGTGTAGCCGACGGATGTTGCAGATTTCAAAAGGTCTGCCATCGTGGTGGGTTCTTTTTCTTCGACCGGTTGCTCTTGAAGTGTTGCCTCGTTTTTCACTTCAGTTTCTACTGTTTCCACAGCGTTCTTTTGAGTTTCACTCATAAGTCTTGTTACCTCCTGTATCAACCACGGCGGAGTCGACGCTCCTGCGACAATCGATACACTTTGAATATCCTTGATAAATTTTGTTTGATTCAGAGCTTCGTTTGCGTCTTGTGCGAAAAACGTGTTCGGATTGACCTCTTTTGCAACTTCGTACAACCGCCTTGTGTTTGCGCTTGTGCGAGAGCCGAGCACCAATACCGCGTCCGACTTTTCTGCCAATGCGCGCGCTTCGTCCTGTTTCACTTTTGTAGTATAACAAATAGTATTGAAAATGCCAACTAAATTATGGTGTTTTTTTTCAAAATTCTTTGCATTTTCTTCAATTTTTTCAAATTTTTCGGGCAAAATAGTGGTTTGGAAAAGAATTGAGGTGTTTTTTTCGCCTATGGGCAGCTCTTCGGTATCCGAAACCATCTTGCAATTTTCGCCGGCATACGACGCAACTCCTATCACCTCGTCGTGATTTTTGTCGCCGACGATAATGACGTCGTCCCCCGTTTTTGCTCTGTCCTCTGCTATTTTTTGGTTGCGCTTCACGACGGGACAAGTGGCGTCGAAAAGCACCACTCCTCTATCTCGCAACTCCTCTTCGAGCCGTTTGGTTATGCCGTGTGCGCGTATGAGCGCAACGTCGCCTTTTTTGAGATTGCAAGCGTCCTCGATTTTAATGCAAATCGCGCCTTTTCGATTGAGAAAATCCGTGACGTTCTCGTTGTGTACGAGTTCGCCCAAAGTGTAGATTTTTCCGTACTTATCGGCAAGCGAAACCGCTTGGTTTACCGCACTTTTCACACCGTTGCAAAATCCTGCGTTTTTGGCAAGAATAACCTTCAATTTACACCTCGAAAAACAATGCCCGATTTTTGAGCATTATTCCTTATTTGTTCTTTTTTGTCGATTTTTTCTTCTTTTTCGTAACGCTTTCGACGTACTCGTTGCAAAGGCGACGAGTTTCGTCCATTTTTTCTTTTATGACTTGCGTTGCGGCGTGGTTCTCGTCGATTGTACGCGCGCCGTAATATTCTTCAAGCGTAAACGGCTCGCCAACGTACAGCCAGTTTTTGCGGAAGGCTTTGGGGCTTTGATAATATATCATCGGCACGATGGGTACTTTCGATTTGATTGCGAATCTTGCCGTACCCGTCTTAAACTCCGCCATTTGTTGCGTACCCTCTTTATTCCTCGTACCCTCGGGGAAAATAAGCAGTTGTTTGCCGTCTTTAAGCACACGCAAGACCTGCTTTACAGACTCGATATCGGCTTCTCCTCTGCGCACGGGAATTGCGCCCATCTTATGCAAAAACCAGCCTGCAACGGGATTTGTGAACAACTCGTATTTCGCAAGCGCATGCGCTTCCTTTTTGAAAAGCACGAAGTATGGTATCATCGAATCCATTTTTGAATAATGGTTGCAAGTAAAAAGCGCACCTGTCACCTTTTTTGCATTTTCCGCCCCTATGACTTTGGTCGGCCACACGAGCATTTGTATCGGGCGCAAAATCACTCTCAAAAATCTGTAAAAAGCAAAACTTTTTTCGGGTTTATAATACGTTTTAATCCTTGCGAGCGTCTTTTTGTCCATTTCGCTCGACGGAATTATCGTTGACGGTTGTTTTTCGGTGTTCTGCACGGTTGAATCGGCTTTTTTAGTCTTGATGTGTACAACCTCTTTCACGTGTGCGACGACGTCGTCTATACTCATGGAAGTGGTGTCCACGTAGTCCGCGTCGTCTGCTTGTTTCAACGGCGCGACTTCGCGATGCGAATCGTTGTAATCGCGTTGAATTATATCTTGCAAAAGTTGGTCGAAATCGACGGTTTCGCCCTTTTCTTGCAGGTCTTTCATACGACGCTCCGCACGCTCTTGCGGCGTTGCGGTGAGGAAAAACTTGCAGTTTGCGTTTGGCAAAACGAAAGTTCCTATATCTCTGCCGTCCAAAACGACGTCGTTTTTGCTTGCAAAATCACGTTGCAAATCCACCATTTTGTATCTCACGCAAGGCAATGCGGAGATATCGCTTGCGGCTTTGGACATATAATGTTCGCGAAGATACGGCGTTGCGTCTATGCCGTTGACAATGATACGTTGCGCGCCGTTTTCGTCGTACTTTATATCCATCGTCAAATCTTCGAGCATCTCCGCGACTTTCTCCTCGTCCTTGACGTCAATGCCCTTTTGCAGTGCAAGATATGCGGTTGCGCGGTACATTGCGCCCGTGTCGAGATAGATTATTCCGAGGTCTTTCGCCACCGCTTTGGCAATTGTGCTTTTGCCCGCTCCCGCAGGCCCGTCTATTGCGATATTTATCATATTTCCTCCGATTTTTCAGAGTTTGAATTCTTTTGTATTTTAGGTTTCAAGCGGATAGAATCCGCAAATTTTCATATTTCGTTATCCTTGCGCACTTTTCAGAATATCTCTTGCCGCGCAAACGGCAGTCGCAAACGCAAGTTGCAAGTTGAATCCGCCCGTCAGTGCGTCGACGTCAATCGTTTCGCCCACGAAATACAACCCCTCGACGTCTTTGCACTCGCAAGTTGGTTTCAAACCTTTCAAATCCACTCCGCCCGCCGTAACGATGGCTTCCGAGAAAGGAGCAAGCGACGACATGTCAAAGCGCAAATTTTTGATTGTTTCGACAAGTTTCGCTCTCTCTTGCTTTGTGATCTCGTTCACTTTTTTACTTTCCGCGATATTGGCGCATTTTAGCACGTAAGCGTTGAGCCTTTCGGGCAAAAGAGCACGGGTTACGTTCTTTATGTCCTGATTTTTCCTTTCGTCGAAATCGCGCAAAATGCGTTTATCCAACGTGCTTTCGTCAAGCGCGGGTTTGAGATCGAGGGACAATCTTACGTTCTGCTTTCTGTTTATATACGACGATATAGTCAACGCGATAGGTCCGGACAATCCCCTGTTTGTAAACAGCATTTCTCCGAACTCGCTCACAATCTCCTTGCCGTTTTCGTCCATTGCGCAAAGATTGACGTTTTTTAGGGATATACCTTGCAGCGCGGAAACGTTTTGCTTTACGATAATCGGAACAAGTGCTTGCCGAGGTTCGACTATTTTCAATCCGAACGCTCTTGCAAAAGCATAGCCGTCCCCCGTAGATCCCGTAGACGGATAACTCATTCCGCCGGTTGCAACCACGACTTTGTCGCACTCTATGTACTCCCAAGGAGTTACGACCTTAAAACCATCGGCATTCTTTCTTATTTCTTTTACTTCCGTGCCGAGATAGGTTTTCACTTTGAGATTTGCAATCTCGATTTGAAGCGTTTTTATCACGTCGCTCGACTTTTGAGAGAACGGAAAAACTCTGTTTCCTCTCTCCACGACGAGTTTCAAACCCGAATCTTCGAAAAACGCCATAGTATCTTGCGGCGTAAAGCCGTACAGTGACGAGCGCAAAAACCTTTCGCCGTGCACGACGTTTGCAAACATATCGTCAAGTTCGCAATCGTTGGTGAGATTGCACCTACCTTTGCCGGTGATGTAAAGTTTTTTGCCGAATTTTTCGTTTTTTTCCACAAGCGCAACGTCGGCTCCTCCTCTTGCAAGGACAATGGAAGCCATCATACCGCTTGCGCCTGCTCCTATCACGCAAACTCTCATAGCTCGAACTTCGCCTCTTTGAGCTTGTTTAGCGTTTTGACGTCGTTTGCAAGCATTTGCACGGGCGTGACGGTTATATAGCCTTGGTCGAGTTGATAGCAATCGCCTCCCGCGACCTCGTCAACGTGCGGTATTCTGTGTCCGTCGACGCTGAAATAGGTCAATCCGTCCTCGCCGACCGTGCTCACGTATTTTTCCTCGTATGGCTGATATGCCACGGGCGCGATTCTGACGCCTTTAATATCTTCCTTTTTCACGTAAGGAATGTTGAGATTTATCGTCACGTTTTCCGTTGCGAAAGACAGAAGTCTTTCGAGATTTTTTGAGGTAAACTCAGCCGCAAATTCGTAATCGGGCACGCCGTGAGTTCTGAGCGACACCGCAAGCGACGGAATACGCTGAAAAGTCCCCTCTTGCGCCGCGCCGAACGTACCCGAAAAAATGATGTCGCTGCCTGCGTTAAGGCAGGTGTTTATGCCCGACACGACGGCGTCGATTTTTTCGTCTTTAAAGAGGTATTTCACGCCGAAAAGCACGCAGTCGCCGGGTGAACCG
>ULJJ01008294.1_pt1 | contig 13606 bp, 7 predicted proteins | sample 1950881 | NCBI WGS metagenome assembly ULJJ01 (sample SAMEA4835472, study PRJEB28245) | human gut metagenome | biome: gut microbiome; material: fecal sample | place: Denmark | collected 2008
AGTTACGTATTGACGCGCTGCCAATGGTTCAGTACTTTAGATTATAGGTGTGATTTTTGACCTTCTTTACAGGTCGATTCATCTGTAATTGTTTGTATCTTAATTGATTAGGTAACAAGTCTCTTGCCAAGAGGTGTCAATGAAAGGTGGTCTTGGCAGAATCCTGTCGTGGCTCTAATCTCGTAATGTGCTCAATATCAGAATTTTACTGCGAATGTGTCCGGAATCACGCCTGCCAAGAAGGTCGAAATTTTGTGCCTGTCGTGAGCATCTCCGGAGTTGCGTATTGGGGGGCGCTGCGGCGGGACGGTGGTAAGCGTCTCAGGAGTTACGTATTGCGTCGCTGCGGCGGGACGGTGCCACGGGCTGTCTTGTAACTCGTTGATAATCAAATACCTTTTTATTTTAGCGTGGATTTGCTGGCTTTTTTTTGCTCGGAAATCCACATGGTGTTTTGTACCCTTTTGTGTGATAGCGTGTTATGATTGAGGCCGTGGCGCCGTCCCGACATGGAAAATAACGGGATTGTCTTTTCCTGTTTTCTCGTTTTTCAACCCATTTTTTTCAATGACATTTAATGTGACCGGCGGAGGTGTGGCCGCGGGAGGTTCGCTTCGCTCATCCCTGTCGGGCTCGCGCCCGACATCCCATTCACAAGGCCATGGGCGGCCATGCCTCCCACGGCCACACCTCCGACCTGGCCTTCATGAAACGTGGATATGGAGAGGAAACGGTTATCTTGGATTCTGTTGTAATCGGTGACTTTGACTCCCGGAATTTTCACAAAGTAAAATGTCCGTGGAAAGTGCCCTTTTTCCGGACGAATCCGCTGATGCCGGTTCAGTAGTCGCTTCTGAAGTCAGGTGCGGGATTCATTCGCTAGACTATGGTCAGAAACGCCTGGCGGAGGAAGCGGACGGAACCATCGGAAAATTTGACCTGGAAGGTACCGCCATCCTTAGAAACATCTATTATCTCACCGATACCGAAAATCTTGTGAGATACCTGAACACCAATACGATACGGATTTTCATAAATGGCACGGTCCGCAGCAAAGCCATCATTCACATCACCGAAATCGCCTCCAGATCCGCCGAAACCGGTCTGGGCACCACTGCCAAGCCCATCACCAATGCCTTGAAACGCCATCTCAGGACGAAAATTCTCCTGGTCCAGCACATGAATCATATTCTTGGTCCGGCCCCATAAGTACTCAGGCATGACTCCCTCAGTCACAAACATTGACCTGCGAATTTCAGTAAGAAAACGAGAAGGATACTTGTTCATCTTAGTAGAAACATTGAACCCCTCAGACTCAGTCAGAAATAACTCCGACTCAGCACGCGTGATAGCGACATACATCAGACGACGCTCCTCCTCCTCACCATTCTTCTTGTACTCACGAATCGTCCTCATGCTCGGGAAAATTCCCTCACTCAGACCCGTCACGAAAACATAAGGAAACTCCAGACCCTTGGCCTGATGGATGGTCATGAGACGGACCACAGATGAATCCTTACGGAAATCTGCATTGGAATACAACGCGATATCTTGCAGATAATCAGACAGTTTCACCTCTAGCCCCTCATGAGACTCCTCATAGAAACGGATTGACTTCACAAGCTCATCCACGTTCTCCAGACGGTCCTCATCCTGGTCTTCACGAAGCATTTTCTTAAGACCGCTCTTGTCGAGAATGATATTCATCAGGTCCGAAATGCTCCGTTCCTCTGCCAGCTTCCGCCCCATCTCTATCAATGCCAGAAATTCGGAAGCCCCCTTGATGCCGGCCAGCGCCGGGGTCTCTGTCAATGCCGTATAAAGGGAACGCTCACCGGCATTGACACTACCCGTTTTCGCGGCAGCCTCTAGATTGGACATGAACTTCTTGCCCAGACCACGTGCAGGGACATTGACAATCCTCCTGAACGACAGGTCATCATTCGGGTCGGCGATTACGCGGAGGTAACTCAGCGCGTCCTTGACCTCTTTCCGTTCGAAAAACCGCACGCCGCCCCAGACCGAATACGGGATTTTGGCGGACATCAATGCCTGTTCGACGGGGCGGGAAAGGTATGACGAACGGTAGAGAATCGCGAAGTCGGAAGGCCTGGCAGGAGCGGCGCCGTCACGCCCCTCGATACGCCTAATAATCTGATTTGCAATCCATTCCGCTTCTTCCTTCTCGGTCTTGCCATGGAAATGAGTCACCTTGACGCCATCAGGACGAAGTGTGAAAAGATTCTTGGGAATACGATTCACATTATTGGATATCACACAGTTAGCCACATCCAGGATATTCGGGGTAGAACGATAATTCTCATCCAGAATGATAGTCTTGTCCGCAGCGAAATCCACAAATCGGTGAGGCTTCGCCCCACGCCACTCATAAATGCATTGGTCAGGGTCGCCGACTATGAACAGGTTCTTGTGGAACTCGGCCAGCTTCTCGATAATCTCCCAGTTGTCCGTGTTGCAATCCTGCGCCTCATCCACCATTATATAATTCAATTGATTCTGCCAATACTCACGCGCATCAGGAAACCGGTCCAGAATATACTTTGTAAAATTTTCAATGTCATCGAAGTCCAATGCATAATCCTTCAGCTGACGTGAAATGAAACATGCCAGTTCAGACTTCTTCATCTCGTCCGAAACAACAGCGCCGGGAACCATGTAGGTCGTGATATAGTCATTCATTGACTTAGAGGAACTTACGCCTGCAAGAAAGTTCTTGACAGTCTTCTCCGTGCGCTTCAGTCCCAACTCGTCCATGCACTCCTTCGCCACAGATTTCGCATCATCCTCATCCAGAATCCTGAAATTCTTCGGGAAGCCTAGACGATAAATCTCGCGGCGCAAAAGCTTGACGCAAAAACCATCAATCGTGCACACAAAGTCGTTGTAATCACCACTTTGGACCATTGCCGAAATCCGCTGCCGCATCTCAGCTGCCGCCTTGTTCGTAAAAGTGAGGCACAAAATATTGGCAGGGTCAATGCCGATTTCATTGACCAGATATGCATACCTGCAGGTCAATGCCTTTGTCTTGCCAGTACCGGCTCCGGCAACGACCCTGATTCGCCCTTCCGTAGAAGTGACCGCCTCCCTTTGGCGCGTATTGAGTTTACTTAGATAGTCCATGATGCGAAGATAGTGAAAGATGCGATAGAAGAATAGGATATGTCCAAGAAAAATTATGCCCGGAAATCGGGAACGACTTTGCCGGCGGATTATTTTTTGATTGTAAATTATTATCTTTGTAATTTGTATGAAACGCATTTTGTCTAAAATATCCAAAATATGGTTCCCGGCGCTTGTGGTCGGGATTGTGGCCGTGCAGAGCTTCGCGTCTGACTACTCCAGGAGTGCTGACATGTGGGGACGATTCTGGAGTCGACCGGAGCCGGTGACGGACACCGTCATATACCATAATAATATATATACGAAATTCAGGTCCGAATATGACAGGGTAATGGCAGATTCGCTGTCGGATTTCCTTCTGGAGGACAGCGCAGAAGTCTTCATTACTGCCAGAGATACAATGAAAGTCCCTGACTCATTGAGATTTACGGATCCGTTCAGATATAAGTACTACGTCGCCATCAAAGACTCATTGACACATGTAATCGTCAGAGACTCATTGAAAAAAGCCGGCGACAGCCTTGACTGGCCGAGGTTGGATTCTCTTTACAGACTCGATTCCATCGAAACCGCGATAAGAAAATTCAATGCCTGGTATGCGTCATTGGACAAGGCCGCCCGGAAGAAGTACGACTTCGAACAGAAAATGAAGGTTCGCCAGCATAAGATCGACAGCTTGCTGTCAGCAAAAGACAGCCTCATCGCCATACGGGACAGCATCAGGGAAAATACCCCGAGAATCCTCGAGACATTCGCCGTGCCGGACTCCATGTTCTACAAACGCATCCTTACATGGAAGAAAGACGAACACTTCAATGATTTGAAACTCAAGGACTTGGATACCTCGTACAACTATTGGTACAACGACTATTCGTTCTTCAGGGATAATGTCAATGTCTCATATCTTGGAACCATCGGTTCAGCCGTCCAGCCTTATGACTTCACCAAGAGAGCGAACAAAGAAGGCGTCTCATTCTACGGCCCGTACGAAAGCTATACATATAGCCCGTACACGCTTCCGATGTACAACACCAAGACACCGTACACGGAATTGGCGTACTGGGGAACACTTTTCGCCAATGCCGAGAGAGAGGAAGATGAACTGCACATCATGACGACACAGAACATCTTCCCATCATTGAACTTTACACTGGAGTACGACCGCTTCGGCTCCAACGGTATGCTCGAAAACGAAAAGACAGACAACAGGACATTCGTCGCATCCACGAACTACATGGGCCGCAGATACCTCATGCACGCAGGATACATATACAATAAGATGTCACGCGGCGAAAACGGAGGTATCATTGACAATTTCTGGATCAGAGACACCACCGTGGGCTCCCGGGAAATCGACGTCAGACTGAAGGACGCATCAACATTGATAAAGAAAAACACCATTTTCCTGGACCAGACATACAGGATTCCGTTCACATTCATCCGCAAAATGCAGGAGCGCAAGGTCCTGAAACGCGAGAATATGTACAGGGACAGCGTCCTCGCGACAGGGGACAGTCTGGCAATCATGAAGATGGAGGACATGTTGGCCGAAAACCAGCAGATGCGCGATGAAAAAGCCGCTGCAGACACCCTTGACACAGATATTACAACCGCGTTCATCGGGCACACCAGCGAATACTCAGTCTATCGAAAGATATACAAAGACAAGATAGGAGTGAACGATACCGATGCTAAAGAACTGTATCACAACAAGTTCTATCTGAATCCAAACGCGACTTCCGACTCGCTGCGAGTCATGAAATTCGAGAACAAGGTGTTCCTGAAACTCCAGCCTTGGGCCACGGACGCCATCGTTTCGTCCATCAACGTCGGAATCGGCGACAAACTCCTGAACTACTACATGTTCACGCCGGACAGCTACCTGAAAACGAAGGGCGGCAACACCGTCTGGAACTCCGCCTACATCTACGGCGGCGCGAAAGGCCAGTTCCGCAACTACTTCCACTGGAACGCCGACGCGAACTACACCTTCCTCGGAAAGGAAATCAACGACCTTGAGGTCAATGCCAATGTAGGTTTCAACCTGTATCCGTTCCGCCGCCACCGCAAGAGTCCGATGTCTTTCAATGTCCATTTCGGAACCTCTCTCGACGAGCCGGAATACTACCAGCAGCATTATTACTCGAACCACTACAAGTGGGAAAACAACTTCAAGAAGATATCCAGGACTGAAGTTTCAGGAGCGATAACCGTTCCTCATTGGAAACTGGGCATCGACGCAGGCTGGACCCTCATGAAGAACCATGTGTATTACAACGGGGAGGCGATGGCTGCCCAGCACGGGAGCGCAGTCAGCGTTCTCAACATTGGCCTGAACAAGAATTTCAAGTTGTGGGGACTCCATTTCGACAACAGGCTGCTCTTCCAGGTCTCATCTGATGAAGACGTGATACCTGTGCCGATGCTCGCCGTCAACTCCCGATGGTACTGGCAGTTCAATGTCGTCAAGAACGTGATGCAGATGCAGTTAGGTGCCAATGTTACCTATACCACCAAGTGGTACGAACCCGGCTACAGCCCTGCACTCGGAATGTTCTACAACCAGAAAGAAGAGAAATACGGCAATTGCCCGTACATCGACGCCTTCGTGAACATCCAATGGAAGAGGGCGTGCATCTTCGTTAAATTTGTCAATGTCGGAATGGGCTGGCCAATGGACAAGGCCGACTATTTCAGCGCCCACGGATATATCAGACCACAGAGAGCCATAAAATTCGGAATTTTCTGGCCATTCTATATGCAGCCATCCAGAAACAAAGCTGTAAGTGCTTCAGGATCATTGGGAGGCGGCAGCTCATCCTCATCCGGAGGATCATCGGAAGGCGGAATGATGTCAGGATTCGGAGGAAGCGGAAGAAGCGGAGGCGGACTTAACCGCGGCGGCGGATTCGGCGGCTCATTTTAATTAATAACAAAAACCGGCATGCGCTATGATACCGGACAAACTTAGAATAATTCTGAAGTACCTCGTACCTCCAGTAGCCATCATACTTGGAGTACCGATTCTGCAAAAGTCGATCTCACAAAGAGGGGAGTTCGAGGGGGACAGACTCCGCTGCGCCATAGCGGCCACGGGAGGAAAGGGAATGAGATATTCCGTCGGTTACAACTACGAGATGCTCAGCCTGTTCTCATGGCAGATAGACAAGGAATCAGACATATTTCTGGCGGACGAGACCTGGCTGGACTCGCTGCAGACAGGCGCCGTGGACATCGTCGTGGTGCCGTACTCTGATTCATTGGTCTATGACCAGGATTACTATGCGTCGGTGCCACTCGCTGACAGCTCGGCCTGGATTGTCAATGGCAGTATGATAGCCGCGCACAAAGAAGTAAACCTCTGGCTGTCAAGATTTTGCATTACGGACGAACATGCCAGGCTTGCCAGTAGGTTCAAGCCGGGATACGAACCGCACAGGAGATACCGCGAGGGCTGGAAATACAATACGCTGAGCCCTTACGACGACCTGATCCGCAAATATTCCGCAGAACTGGGATGGGAAAGGGAAATGCTCACTGCATTGATCTGGCACGAATCACAGTTCCGTATCGAGGCCCATTCCCGTAGGGGAGCGGTAGGCCTCATGCAGATGATGCCGCGTACGGCGAACAGGTTCGAGGCTGACAATCTGCTTGACCCTGAGGAGAATATACGCGCCGCTGTGAAATATCTTAAACTCCTCCAGCGGATGTTCTCGCATTATACCAAAGATAAAACGGAACTGGCCAAGTTTACTATGGCCGCTTACAATGCGGGAGAGGGACGTATAAAGGACTGCATAAACTATGCGGCTTCCATCGGAGCTCCACATCATACGTGGAATGACATTGTCGCGATTATTCCTGACATGAGGGAAGATTCGATTCTGGATGCCGATACCGTGAAACTGGGTAAGTTCAAGGGCTATGAGACAATTAGTTACGTAAAAAAAATGACTGCTCTTTACGACTTGTTCTCCGCCCTGTCCGGCAGAAAATCTTCTAGCGCGCCCGCACCGTCGAAGCCGGATCCACACCCGACACGAAAAGACACGGCAAAAGGAGCAGCAGCATTATCACAAGATAAGAAATAACGTCCGCCGCAATGACATTGACAAGGTCAATGCTGACCGGAACGAAGGATACGAAGTAGTTTTCAGGGTTCAGTCCGATTATGTGGGTGCGGCTCTGGATGAAGCAGAAAAGGAGGGCGAGGGCGTTGCCTGCCAACATTCCCTTGAGCACGACTGACGATGCCGCGCGAAGGAAAACCGACGCGATGGACCTGTCCGTCATACCCATTGATTTCAGGATTCCGATGGTGGAGATGTTTCTGAAAAGCATTATCAGGAGGGAGGAAATCATGTTGAACCCCGCCACTATCGTCATGAGTATCAGGATGAAAAGGACATTGAAATCGATAAGTTCGAGCCATGAGAAAATCTCCGGATAAATGTTTAATGCCGATGAGGCCACGACGGTGCTCTCGTCTTCCGGGGTGTTGAAAAGTACGCTTGCCCCGACTTCCTGAGTCATTTCGCGCATCATTTCCGCGGAGCGCAATTTGTCGTCCAGAGTGATTTCGATAGAGGATATCTCATTCGGGGCCCAGCCATTCACGCGTTGCAGGTCTTCAATGCCTGCGTAAACTATCAGCCTGTCGTCGCTTCCGAGGATGTCGTCGTAGATGGATGCGATGCGGAACTTCCTGGCTTTCACTGATTTGCCAACAAAGTAAGTCAGCATTGAATCGCCCTCTTTCAGTCCCAGCATCGATGATAATCTGCGTGGAACCGACACTTTCAGGCTGTCGCCGCCTCCCGGAATGCCCTTGAAAAGAACGCCTTGGATATCGGTGTCGGATTTTATGATGCCCGCGCGGTAAACTGCGGGTGTGATTCGGTCAATGCCGGTCAATGAGTCCAGTGACGGCATGTATGATGCGTCGCTTCTTATCGGGCTTGACTCGTTTATATAATTCAAATCCGGGGACGTCAGTCTGATATCCCCAGATATTGATGCGATTCCGCCGCGAAGTTCTTTTCTGAATCCCGCTGACACGGCAACCGCAAGTATTATAATGAAGGAGGCGATGGCTATGGTGGCCACCGCTATCCTTCCTTGGAAACGTAATTTCCTGGCTATGAATGCAGAAGCGTTCACTACCAGATGTGTACTCTTTCGCTTTCAGGGCGATACATCTTATCGCCTTCCTTAATACCGAACGCGTCGAAGAACTGCTGGAAGTTACGCAGGGAAACATTGACCCTGTTCACTGCGAGCGAGTGTACGTCGAGTTTGGTCAGGCGGGCCTTTTCCGCGTCGCGGATGTTCTGAGCCCATACTGCCGCGTATGCGAGGAAGAATCTCTGGTCGGTGGTGAAGCCGTCCATGACGGTGTTCTCGCCGTTGGTCGCGTTCTTAAGTGCAGAGTATGCGATGCTGATTCCGCCGTGGTCGCCAATGTTCTCACCTACAGTGAGTTTGCCGTTTGCCATGAGGCCCGGGAGAATCTCGACCTCGTCGAACTGTTTGATGAGGATCGCTGCTTTGGCATTGAACTTATCCGCATCTTCCTTTGTCCACCATGAAATCATGTTGCCGTCCTTGTCGAAGAGGCGTCCCTGGTCGTCGAAGCCGTGTGACATCTCGTGTCCGATTACGACTCCGATTGCGCCGTAGTTCATCGCGTCGTCAGCCTCAGGGTTGAAGAATGGCGGCTGGAGGATGGCTGCAGGGAAGCAGATTTCGTTGGTAGATGGGTTATAGTAGGCATTGACAGTCTGCGGAGACATGCCCCACTCCTCTTTGTCTGTCGGTTTGCCGAGTTTGCTGAGGTTGTCGGCTGTGTACCACCTGCTGGCTGCGCGGAGGTTCTCGTAGTATGAAAGGGCAGGGTCAATGTCGAGAGATGAGTAGTCCTTCCACTTGTCAGGGTATCCTACCTTCACGGTGAATGCGTCGAGTTTCTCGTGAGCCTTTGCCTTTGTGGTGTCGCTCATCCAGTCGAGTTCGTCAATGTGCTGTCCGAGGGCTACCTGGAGGTTCTTGACCATCTCGACCATTCTCTTTTTGGATGACTCAGGGAAGTATTTTGCAACGTACATCTTGCCGACTGCCTCTCCGAGGATGCTGTTAGGAACGCGCATTGCCCTCTTCCAGCGTGGTTTAGGTTCGGTGACGCCTGACATCTGTGTTCCGAAGAAGTCGAATGATGCCTTGTAGAAGTCGTCGCTTGTAGAGCCGCATGAACCGCTGATGAGTCTGCCTGCAACGTAGTCCTTAAGGACATTGAGGTCGGTCTTTTCGATGAGTTTGCTGAATCCTTCGAAGAATGAAGGCTCGTTCACGTTCATGTGCTCCTGGTCAGGAATGTTCATCGCTGCGAAGTAGGTCTTGAAGTCGAAGCCAGGGTACTTTGCCTCGAACTCTGCTGTGGAGATAGGGTTGTAGAGTTTTTCCATATCTCTCTCCTGAACGCTTGTCCATGAGATGTTTGCGAGTTCGTCCTCTACGCCGAGTGCGTTTGCGGCTGCCTTCTCAGGGTTTTCAACACCTGCGAGTGTGAAGATCTTGGTGAGGAAGTTCTTGTAGCCTTTCTTGATTTCGGCATTGGCAGGGTCCGTATAGTAGTCTCTGTCGCCGATTCCGAGTCCGTCCTGGCCAACGTAGAGTATCTGGTTGTCGCTGTCCATCAGGTCTGACATCACGAATGTTCCGAAGAATGGAGCCTCGCCGTTCTGGTGGAGTTCAGCAACGAGTTTTGCGAGTTCGCTCTTGTCCTTGATTGCATAAACTTCGTCGAGGTATTTCTTCACAGGGGAGAATCCTTCAGCGTTCAGCCTTGTGGAATCAAGTCCCATCTTGTAGATGTCTGAAATCTTCTGTTCTACAGAGCCCTTTTCTGCGGTCATCTGTGTCATTTCCTTGAAGAGCTGGTTCAGGCGGTCCTCGTTGTTGTCATTGAGGTAGTCGAATGAGCCGAATCTTGCGTATTCCGGTTTCAGCGGGTTGTTTTTCTGCCAACCGCCTGTCGCATACTGGTAGAAGTCAGTTGCCGGTGACGCTGTCGTGTCAAGGTATGACAGGTCAATGCCGGAGATTTTGGCCTGTTTTCCGCCGGTGCAGCTGGCCGCCATTGCAGCTACTGTCATGAGCATAGTTATTTTTTTCATATAAACTGTGTTTATTGTTTGTTTCAATGTTTTGTTTCAATGTCAACTTCAGTGTCGCTGTTGTTGCCAGTGTTTGTTCCCGTATCGACATCCGGATGTTTATCCCGGGGTTTCCTGTTCATGGTAATGTCCGGGCCTCCCAGCTGGAGTTTCCAATCCAATTTGCGAAGTTAGTAAATTTATGCGATATTTGCCCGCTTATTTTAAATCTGCGGTGTTTCCGCACAATTCGTTAAACAGTACAAAACAATGGTTAATTCAATAAAATCCTGTGCCGCCCGCTACGGCACAGGCACACTCGGCCTCATCCTGGTCGCCATCGGTGTTGCCCTTTCTATCAAATCTGATCTCGGCACGGCTCCTATCTCGTGTCCTCCATACGTAGTATCATTGGCCGGATCCTTCAATATCGGCTCCTTTACAATCGGAACAGTCGGCCAGTACACGATGCTTATGCACTTGATTTTCATCTTGTTCCAGCTCTGCCTCCTCCGCAGCAAGTTCAAGCTCGAGCATCTCATGCAGATTCCCGCAGCCGTAGTTTTCGGAGTCCTGACCGACTGCGCAATCTGGGCTTTCGACTGGGTCAATGCCGGTTCGTATCTCATGCAGCTGGTTCTCATGTGCCTCTCCATCTTGGTGACAGCCCTCGGTATCAGTCTCGAAGTCAAGGGCAATGCCTGGATGCTGGCCGGCGAGATGACCAATGCCGCCCTGGCCGATGTCCTCAATGTCAAGTTCCGTAATGTCAAAATAGCTTTCGATATCTTCCTGGTAGTCGCTGCAGCCGCCATCGCCTGGTTCGCTTTCGGCAATTTGCTGGGCAACGGTTCCGAGAACGTGATCCGTGAAGGCACTATCATGTCAGCCCTCCTGACAGGACTCTGCATGAGGTTCACCGACAAGCTGGCCGATGTTATGGTTCCCGCTTCCGTAAAGAAGTATCTGTAGGGGGCGTGGCGGCAGTGAGCGTCTTCGGAGTTACCGACGCACGCAGTTATCAGCGCCTGGACGCGTGGCGGAACGATGCCACGGGCGGTCTTGTAACACCTTGATAATCAGATACCATTTTATTTTAGTGTGGATTTTCGAACTTTTTTTTGTCGGAAATCCACACTGTATTTTGTAATTATCTGTGTGTCAATGTTTTATAATCGAGAGCGTGGCACCGTCCCGACAGGAGGGGTAATATGCATGGAATCGCGACGTCGTCCTTTCACGATGCCATGCCATGACTCAGATTTTCTCTGATACTGACAGGACTCTGCATGAGGTTCACCGACAAGTTGGCCGACGTTATGGTACCCGCTTCCGTAAAGAAATATCTGTAGGGGGCGTGGACGACCTGACTTGTGAACTGACACCTTACTGTGTCGAAAGTGCGTGCTAATTATTCAAAAAGTTGGATGCTGTGCTACTAAAGCATTGATAATCAATGATATAATGGTCGGGGGGGGGGGCAAATGCCTGGGTTGTAGGCGCTAAACATGAAATCTAAATGAACCAGAAATGAACCATTTTCGCGCGCTGAAATGTTAGGCTATATGACATATTTTGACTACATTTGCAATCGGGTTTGTCAATCTCGCACAGTGAGTTAGGCAAACGGTGATTATTGTTGTTAAATCGAAGGCGATTATTTCGAGAGGAGAGGATGGTATGAGAAAACTGATAGAAAGTAGAACTTCGCAGCCGTCTGGAATTGAATTGGCCGGAGGTAGAGACATAAAATAGATTGTCAATGAGGCAACTGGATAGTTCAATTGGTCAGTCTATAGCCGAGGAGCAGAAAATCGCGACCACAAATGTGGCAAACGACGAAAATGTTCCAAGTGGCATCAGTGCTATTGAACAGGGCGGGTCCTGTCCAAGATTATTGGTGCACCCTGACGGTCCGCAGAAGGGGCTGCCCGGTAATGAGTTAGGTGATCTGTCCCATGAGGCGGATATGAAAAACTTTGGGGAACCAGACATGGAAACGCCTGCGAGCACGGATATGGAATCGACTCGCTACCAGAGTCAGGCCCCAGCGCCGTGGAGCTATCTTTTCATCCGAAAACGGGACGCCGAATATTTCTCGTTGAAAGCTGAGACTGAAGGCGGATTCAGGACATTCATCCATCGGACGATAGTTACAGACGCATCAGGAAAATCCGAGAAAGGCAAACCGAACGGCAGTGCCCAAGACAGGGAAGCCAGTAATGGCACCACCGAAGGCCGACCGACAATCTCGGGCCTCATCTTCATCCAGGGCAAGACCAAAGTTATCAGGAAATATCTTTGGGAACGGTTCCCGCAGTACCACCTTGTGAACGATTGCAGCACACGCAAGGCCGCGGTCATCCCCGACAGCGTCATGCAGCCGTTCATGAGAATCGCGAACACCGACCCCTCACGAATACGATTCCTCGTCAATCCGTTGACACACTACGCCGAAGGCAACACCCTCGTCGAAATCATGACCGGCCCGCTAGCCGGACTGCAAGGATACATCATCCGCATTGACAGGGACCGGAAACTCGTCATCGGCGTCGGCGATATGACAGTCGCCATCGGCGGCGTCCACAAGGAAAACTTCGAAAAAGTCGAAGAAGTCGCGCGCGCCGTCAACATCAGGCAACGCGCCCGGCGACAAGCGGAACAACGACGCTTGCGCGAAGGGATTGAGGCCAATGTCAATGTCAATGTCAATGCCGACGTGGCGCCCCAGCCTCCGGACTCCGACAGGAACACCTGCGAGGAACTCAGGCCAGCCTCAGGCAAAAAACCACGGACAGCCATGCCCGACCCAGACCCGCGGCTCCTGACTCCTATACAGCAGAAAGTCGATACCGCCTTCTTCACCCCGGAGACTTTCAATGACATCCTCGTCATCACGACCAACATTGAACTCTGGACAGAACGTGCGCGACGGCTCATACAGGCCGGCAATTTGGCCGACGCCTCAGAGATATTGATCTTTCTCCTCGAAGAGATAGGTTATTGGTTTACAAACATTTACAAAAAGAAAAGCATTGACCTGACGCCCGTGAAAAAGGTCGGGAACAACGCATACAAAACTGCATTGACCATCCTGGACAACAAACATTTGCCTGAACGGACGAGACAAGATCTAGAAACAAACCTGGACTCGCAAATGTTGAGACACGGATATTTATTCATTGCTTAAATCTCGCTAGTTATCGACTTGCTGATTGCTTGCGTGAATTGGAGGTCCTATTCTAGCACGGAGGCTGTAAGGCCCACGCACTTTTTTGTGCACGTTACCCCCCCCAGACTGTCCGAAA
>ULJJ01008746.1_pt1 | contig 13440 bp, 13 predicted proteins | sample 1950881 | NCBI WGS metagenome assembly ULJJ01 (sample SAMEA4835472, study PRJEB28245) | human gut metagenome | biome: gut microbiome; material: fecal sample | place: Denmark | collected 2008
GATAATGTTTACACGTTTACAGACAAATGCCTTTAGTGGCGTTTGTCTTTTTTATGTTTGGCCTTATGCCGTGTGGCCTTGGCGTCTGCCACCACTTCCTGCACGAACGGGAACGAATGCTTCTCCGACAAGCCCATATCCACTGAACCGGTAAGCCTCATGCTGACATTGGTGTCTCCACACTTGGCCATAAGTTACTCAAGAATGCCTATAACCAAGTCCCATGCATTGGCATCATACCCGACGCAACTTGATGGCATATACAATGATGACAATAAATGAGGTAATCAGAATTAAAAGGGCTATTAAATAGTTAAAACTGCCACCGCAATAAACTTCATAAGTCACAAAAGCAAGAAACATCATGATCAACAATTTCAACCACGCTACCAGTTTTGCTATCAAACTGTAGCCTTTTTGCCTATCTTTAAATTTCTGTGGCAAGTTGCAATAATGTGGATGCTTCTCGAAAAATGTCATAAAAAAATAAATTAAAACACTTATAAGCGGTAGTATCAAAGTGTAAAAAGGGCTTCCATATTCATCTGCAACTCCGTGTATGTTCCAGTGCGTAGGCACGTATTGCCGTGTCATTATGACCACAACACAAAGTCCAATTTGCACAACAACCAACAAGATCGTTAGCAAATTTGTATTATTTTTCAATTTCGGCATTTTGTAAATTTATCAAAATAGCATTACGTAAAACATCTTCATCATATTTTGAGCATTCCTCAGGAAAATTATTTCTAATATATTGCATAAGTGAATTTACTGTTTCATTTGTAAATTCATCAGCAACAATATAAGCCATTTCTTTATTTTGTGATTTGATATTCCATACCTCTATTGTATTAGAGGTCATAAGATTTTCCACAAGTGCTCCATTTTTTCTCCTCTTATTTCCGCTTGTTGTCGCTGCGACTTTCCATGCTAAAGCCGTTACGGCTCCAACAGCATTAGCTACTCCAAAATGTTCTACAACAACAGCCCAAACTACTGCTACGGCACCTACTATTACTGCTACGGCAAAAGCGACCGCACAGGCTTGTGTTTCAAAATTTTTTACAAATATGCAACTTCTTTTCCAAATATAATATCAGAAAATGTAAAATAATGTTATTTGCCTCGTAATTTGTATGATTCATTCAGTATTTTGTCTATTTCACTTGAAATTAATTCAAACTATCAGTATTCATCGAAGTACACAATGAAAACTTTAACATAATCAATGTAAATCCAACTAAACAACTATTAAGTTGTGGTTATCATAAAAGATACCCAACTTCATATTATTTTGTCAAGCAAATATAGACTGCCGCTTCCGCATTTCGTTTGTAAAGCCATGACGCGGATTTTGTATCTTTATGATAGTTGGTCTGTGTCATTGTTTTTGGATAAAATAGAAAATCAGAATCACTAAAATCCGCTTTACAGATAAAGAATGTTTACGTTATGAAGCAAAAGTTGTGCTTTCATGCTGTAAAAGCAATGCTTTTGCATGGTCGTTTCAGGCATATTGCAGCTAAATATAAGGCTGTTTTGCTGCCAAAAACAGTGGTTTTGGCTTGTTTTTACGCTGAAATAACTGCACAAAATCTGTGAGGCGTGCGTAACGTCTTGTGATATAGCTGCTTACGCTTGCACACGATATCGTGCTGTTTTCACGGCCGGATGATTTTTATTTCAGAATATCGCGGCTGTGGAACGTCATCTGAAATCAGAAAGAAAGCATTTTGCGTAATATGCTTTCAGTATGCCGGCAGCCGTTGCGCCCTTTGCCGTCCGGCTTTATTTCATGTCTGTCAATATATTGCTGCGGGGCCGATGGCCATAATTTACCATGCCGTATGTTTGTGAAGTATGCTTATTTTCAGTATCTTTGCATCTGGAATATGAAAATGAACAGAAACCATATCTTGCAGCTTGTTACCGAAGGCGAGCATGTGCATCAGGACTTTAAGTTTGCCATAACAGACGCATGCAAGATAGCACGCAGTCTTTCTGCCTTTTCAAACACCGAGGGAGGGCGGCTGCTTGTGGGCGTTAAGGATAACGGCAAGATCGCCGGCATACGTTCGGCCGAGGAGATATACATGATAGAAGTTGCCGCAACGCGATACTGCAGGCCGTCGGTTACTCTCGACAGTCAGATATATAAGGTCGACGGCAAGGATGTGCTTGAAGTCAGCGTTGCCGAAAGTCAGCATAAGCCCGTATACGCCGTTGACGAGGACAAGAAACCTAAGGCATACATTCGCATTAAGGACGAAACGATACTTGCCAGTCCGGTGCATCTCGATATTTGGCGGCATGACCATAAGGATGTGATGATAAGATGTAACGAACGGGAGCAGTGCATCTTGCGCCTTTTGGAGAAGTATGGCGAGATTACGCTTAACCGGTGTGTCAGACTGTCGCATATTCCCCGCCGTCAGGTAATCAGCCTTTTGGCCGATTTTATCCGTTTCGACCTGGTGGAGACTGTTTTCAGAGAGCATATATTTTATTTTAAACTTAAACAAAACCAATAAGCGTCATGGAACTATTCACACAGATAATCAACGAGACCAACGACATTCTCTGGACTTACATACTTGTAGTAATGCTGCTGGGTTGTGCCGTATGGTTCAGCATCAAGACTAAATTTGTGCAGTTTCGCATGATAGGAGAGATGATACGCCTGCTGGGCGACTCTACGGCAAAGATAAACGGACACGAGAAGCACATATCTTCTTTTCAGGCTTTCACCGTGTCGCTGGCAAGCCGCGTCGGCACGGGCAACCTTGCCGGAGTGGCAACGGCCATCACCGTGGGCGGTCCGGGCGCAGTGTTCTGGATGTGGATTATAGCTTTGCTTGGTTCGAGCAGCGCATTTGTCGAGTCGTCATTGGCGCAGTTGTTCAAGATAAAGGGCAAACACTCGTATATCGGCGGACCGGCTTACTATATGGAGAAGGGACTTAAAAAACGCTGGATGGGCATCCTCTTTGCAGTGCTTATCACCATAACGTTCGGCTTTGCTTTCAATTCGGTGCAGAGCAACACCATGAGCGCTGCTCTGCAGAGCGCGTTTGCCGTTGACCCAGTGTTGTCGGGCGCCGTAATATCGGTGCTTACGCTGTTTATCATCTTCGGAGGCATCCATCGCATCGCGGCGTTCAGCAGCGTCATAGTGCCCATAATGGCTGTTGGCTACATACTGCTGGCACTGTTTGTCGTGCTGACCAACATTGGCCGCATACCCGATGTCGTATCTCTCATTGTTGGCAACGCCTTCGGCTGGCATCAGGCTTTGGGCGGCGGAATGGGCGCGGCACTTATGCAGGGCATAAAGCGCGGACTGTTCAGCAACGAGGCGGGCATGGGCTCGGCTCCCAACGCTGCCGCCACAGCCCACGTAACCCATCCCGCCAAGCAGGGCTTCATACAGGCTTTGGGCGTGTTCACCGACACATTGCTTATCTGTTCGTGCACGGCTTTCATCATTCTGTTCAGCAAAGACAGCGTAGACAGCAGTCTCGACGGCATACAGCTCACTCAGGCTGCACTCACCAACGAGGTGGGCAGCATAGGCACTATCTATGTTGCCATAGCCACTTTGTTCTTCGCCTACAGCAGCATTCTCGGCAACTATTATTACGGCGAGGCCAACATACGTTTCTTCACGTCGCGCCAGTGGCCCGTGTTTGTCTATCGTCTTCTGGTTGTCGGCATGGTCATGTTCGGCTCTTTGGCAAGTCTTAATCTTGTGTGGAGTCTTGCCGACGTAACTATGGCCCTGATGGCTCTCTGCAATCTCGTGGCAATATTGCTTTTGGGCAAATATGCTTTCAGGCTGCTCGACGACTATCTTGATCAGAAGAGAAGGGGCATAAAGAGTCCTGTTTTCCGCAAGGAAAGCATGAAGGACATCGAGCAGGACCTTGAGTGCTGGTAAGCTGAAAAGCATTAATATTGTATGTCTGTGGCTGAAAAATGCCGCTTTGCAGGTGTCTGCAGCACAAAAACAGCATAAATTATGCGCTTTTGCATGAAATAAATTTATCAAAGATTTGCAGAATTAAAAAACAGACATTACCTTTGCAGCCGCAAACACGGGGATAGCTCAGTTGGTAGAGCATCGGTCTCCAAAACCGAGTGTCGGGAGTTCGAGCCTCTCTTCCCGTGCAACTACATAGAGCCGCAGCCAATAAGGTTGCGGCTTTTGTTTTCTTGATAGTTGTTATTGCGCCATGCCAGGTTTGGATTAAACCGGCAAAATCGTTATATTTGCATCGCCATAAACATTATCTCTGAAGATATGAACATAGAACAGTTTCGCGATTTTTGCCTTACAGTGAAGGGTATTGAAGAATGTTTCCCTTTCGGCAGCGACGTCCTTGTGTATAAAATTATGGGAAAGATGTTCACATATTGCGGTCTGGAGCCCAAAGACGGCTGCTTTATCGCCAACATGAAGTGCAGCACGGAGCGGTCGGCTGAACTCATGGAGCGATATGACGGCATATTCTTCGGTCGCCACTCTGACAAAAAATATTGGATAACGGTGGCTCTCGATAGCGATGTGCCCGACAGTCTTATCTGCGAACTTATACTTCATTCGGTTGAAGAGGTGGTGAAGAAGATGCCTAAAAAGATGCAGCGCGAATATGAGTCACTGACAGAATAATTGCTTTATTGGGCACTTGTGGCGTGAGTGTGCGGTGGACGGTGCTTATCGTCTGACTCTCGCCGGATAAATTATTTTATGTCGAATTAAATAAAATATCAGATATGCAGATTCTTATTGGATGCGCGAAGGATATGCGCGGAAGTGATGACGGCAATTATGGCATTATGACCGAGCCGCGTTTTGCCGGCGAGGCTATGCACAACGCACTGCAGATGGCGGGATATGATGAGGCCGAACTGGCTGACATGCTTCACTGCAACGCAGACATTGCGCGGCAGAACCGGCTGAGATATATGCACTTTGCTGGCGAAGGACCGAGGCTTCAGGCTGTTTTGGCATATACGGGCGTAGTTTATAAATATCTTGATGCGCCGGACTTTACGCCCGAAGTTCAGACTTATGCACAGGAGCATCTGTGGATAACTTCGTTCTTGTATGGCCTTTTGCGCCCCGCCGACATGATAAAGCCTTACAGACTTGAAGGCAACGTGGTGCTGCCGGATAATGGTGTGAGTATGTTCGACTATTGGAAACCGCTGTTGACCGACGTGCTTATCGATTCGGTTAAGGCTTCCGGCGGACTGCTTGTCGACCTTGCGAGCAGTGAGATGAGGCGACTGTTCAACTGGCGCAAGGTGGCGCGTGAGGTTGATGTTGTTCGCCCGGAGTTCTATGTCAGCAAGGGCGGACGGCTGAAGACTATTGTCATTTACGCCAAGATGTGCCGCGGAGCCATGACGCGCTATCTGCTTCAAAACCGCATTGACAATGCCGACAAGCTGAAGTCGTTCGATTTTGAGGGCTTCTCTTACAGCGAGGTCGACAGCAAACCCGGTTGTCCGGTGTTTGTCGCAAACCTATAAAGCGGCTGAAGGCATAGGCATAACGCCATAATAAACCACGATGCGGCTTATTGGCCTGTTGTGGTTATGCTTTTTTGTAGTTGAGTATCCGTGCCGGAATTGTGATATTGTTTATCTCTGTTTTTATATTTTCGGTAAGCGATAATAAACAAAAATGACTGCTGAGCAATGTTATAATTTGCTCAGCAGTCATTTTTATATTGTGAAGATTATTGTCTGTCTGTTTACTCAAGGTCAACCACCGTTATTCCGGCACCGCCAAACTGCACGTGTTCATCGCGGTAAGAAACAACGTTTGGCACGGTTGACAGATACTGACGGATAAGCTGGCGCAGTATGCCCGAACCTGTGCCGTGCAGAATGCGCACGCGGCTCATGCCCACAAGTATGGCATCGTCGATAAAATATGTAACGGCATTTATGGCTTCGTCGCCCCTCATTCCGCGCACGTCTATGTCCTGCTTGAAGTTCAGCTTGCGGTTGTCTATCGTCTCGCGCGTCTGTCGTCCCACTGAAGCGTAGGTCTTCGGCTCCTCCTTCTTGGGCATGTCGGCACGCTCCAGGCGGTCGGCGCGCATCTTGGTGCGCATGTCGCCGAATATCACTGTGGCCATCTTGCCGTCGGTGCTTTCTATCCGTCCCACAGATGTAAGGCCCTTTATGCGCACTGTCTCGCCGGCTTCCAGCGGTGCGTCTTTCTCTTTCTTCTTCAGCGTTGCCTCTTTCAGTGCGGCAGCTGCGTCTTTGTTCTTCTCTGCCTTCTCTTTCTTGCGCTTCTCCTTTCTCTCCTTGCGCTCCTGTATCTGTTTTATCTTTCGGGCTATCATCTCGTCGTTGGCAGTAGTGTCAACCTCGTTGATTTCCTGCTTAAACGCATTTAGCTCTTCCCTTATGCGCTTAGTCTCCGCCTTTTCGGCCTGACTTTCGCGTATCTCCCTTATGGCGTTCTCAATCTTCTTGTTGCTCTCGCGCAGCAGTTCTTCGGCTTGTTCCTTCGCCTTGCGTATCACGTCCTTTCGGCTCTGCTCCAGTTCCTTCACCTCGCTTTCATATTTAGCAATGGTCTGCTCCATTGTCTTTTCGCGCTGATGAATGTTCTGTCGCTTGTTTTCCCAGTAGCGTTTGTCGCGCACAATGTCCTGCAGATACTTGTCGCTCTGTATATAGTCGCTTCCAACTATGTCGCTCGCGTCCTTTATCACCTCTTCGGGCAGTCCTATCTTGCGCGCTATCTCTATTGCAAACGAACTTCCGGGGTTGCCTATCGAGAGTTGGAAAAGCGCCTTCATCTGCTGGCGGTCGTATAGCATGGCTCCGTTTACCACTCCTTCGTGGTCTTCGGCAAAATGCTTCAGGTTCTGATAGTGGGTGGTTATTATGCCGTAGGCCTGTTTGTTACAGAACTGCTTCAGCACGGCTTCGGCTATTGCACCGCCAATCTGCGGCTCCGTGCCCGTACCAAACTCGTCGATGAGCAGCAGCGTGCTGTTGTTGGCAAACTTCATCATGTATTTCATGTTCATGAGGTGGCTCGAGTATGTACTCAGGTCGTTCTCTATGCTCTGCTCGTCGCCTATGTCGATAAGTATGTTCTTGAATATTCCTGTGTGCGAGCGGTCGCCTACGGGGATGGACAGTCCGCACTGAAGCATGTATTGCAGCAGTCCGGCCGTCTTCAGGCAAACCGACTTTCCGCCGGCGTTAGGGCCCGATATTATCAGTATGCGCTTGTCTTTGGTCAGCATTATGTCGAGCGGCACAACCTTCTTGTCCTGCTTTTCTAACGACAGCTGCAGCAGCGGGTGGCGTGCCTGAATCCAGTCTATGTGAGGCTTCTTCCCGACTTCCGGCTCAATGCCTTTTATCAGCCGTGCCAGTTCGGCCTTGGCGCGTATCATGTCTATCGTTGCCAGAAACCTGTACGACTCCAGTATGGGCTTTACGTGCGGACGTACAAGTTTTGAGAAATCGGTCAGTATGCGTATTATCTCGCGGCGCTCCTCGGCTTCAAGCTCTCTCACCTTGTTGTTGGCCTCAACCACCTCTGTAGGCTCAATAAACACGGTCTTGCCCGATGCCGACTCGTCGTGTACTATTCCTTTAATCTTGCGCTTCAGTCCCTGCGTTACAGGTATCACCAGTCGGCCGTCGCGTATGGCAGGCGTAACGTCCTTGTCAACCAGACCTTCGCTCTGTGCCGAGCGCAGTATGCTGTATAGTGTGCGCGATATGCTGCCTTCGGTGCGCGACAGCTCGCGCCTTATGTTCTGCAGCTCGACCGATGCACTGTCTTTCACCTTTCCAAACTTGTCGAGTATCTGGTCGATGCGCTGTATCAGTTGCGGAAATGTTATAATGTCTGCCGTCAGGCGGTGAAGCGCGGGGTAGGGGTATGTCCTTTCTTCCTCGTCGTCGTTGCCGTCCGTGCGGTTAAGATAGTTGACGATGTTGCATATCGTCTCGAGCGAGCGCCTGAGGTCAAACAGTTCGCCCTCGTCGAGATGAGTGCCTTCAAGTCGCAGACGTGCCACCGACTCGCGCACGTCGAAGAAATATTGCATCGGAAAGTCGTCGGCTTCTTCTTGCAGCCGTCTGAACTCTTTCACCTGTTGCAGCCATTCGTTTATCACTTCTGCGTCGCTCGAGAATGTCATGTTGTCTATTCTCTCCTTGCCGAGTGTACTGAGGCAGCGCTCGCGCAGAAGCGTGCGGATTTCATCGAATCCTATCTTAGTTTCAAACGTCTTTGGATAAATCATGCTGCAAAGGTAGTGCAACCCTGCTGAAATGCCAAATAAAATCATCACATCTTTATATCGTGCGCATGTATGGCGCATTGATTTTCGACGTGTCGCAGCATAAGAGTTGCCAGACTTCAGGCTTTAATCATGTCTGTTTTACGTTTTAAAATATGTCTTTTCGCAGCATGATATGTGTTTTGTATCTTAAAAGGCATCCTTTTGCCTTCTGAAAGGTGCTCTTTTGCCGTATGAAATGTATCCTTTCGTGTGTTGAAAGATGGTCTTTCGGCAGCACGCAGTGTCTTTTTAATATTTCCTTGTTGTTGTCTTTTGTTTACAGTGCATATCCGTTCATATTGTCTTTTTCATGTTTTTCTGTATGTAAAGCATATAAATCCATTGCCGTTGACGCCTTTTCCTGATTTCGATAGATATGTTTTTTGCTTATTCCTGCCGGAAGTTGACTTCTGGTAATCCTTTTACTGATATTGGTTGACTCTAATACTAAAAAAGTTTTGTTAAAAACTCGTCACTCGTCACAATGCGGTTTAACTCGTTGAATGTCAGCTTGATAAGGTGTGACGAGCTGATTTCTCAACTCATCACATCCCGCCATTTCTGCCCTTTTTTGCCCGAAAATCTTCACGTTTCGGCTGGTTGTGATAAGTAGTGTGACGAGTTGAAAATGCAACTCGTCACACTGTAACGTTTTGATTGTCAGTGTGTTAAACCCTAATGTGACGAGTGACGAGTTTTTAACAAAAACTTTTTCTCGTTTCTCGTCGTGTCGCCATGTCCGGCATCAACGCATGCTTTTAAGCCATCCAAAAGCGTATGAAATCACCATGAAAACAAGAAAAACACACTTTTTTTGAAAAAAGTCGCCAAAAAATTTGGAGATTACATAAAAACCCCTTACCTTTGCACTCGCTTTTGAGACACAAAGCTTGTCGATCCGACAAAGGAGAGATGGTAGAGTGGTCGATTACAACGGTCTTGAAAACCGTCGTGCTGAGAGGCACCGGGGGTTCGAATCCCTCTCTCTCCGCCACTTGCAAAGATGCGAATCACATTTGTGGTTCGCATTTTTTTGTTTGTGATTATTAGTAATGTATTAAATATAACGTGATTGTAGGAACTGAATATGATAAATATATACAAGGGGTGTAAGTAAAAAAACTAGCATAGTAAATTATTAAATTGTTTAGGCGTGAAACAAAAGTCTTGTCCTATGTTTATGAAATAATAGGTACTTAGCCGTCAATTTGTATATGATGATATTTCTACGACTTAAATCTTTTTTATGGAAAACTTGTTTGTGGAACTTAAAATAGGATTTTTATTTCAATATATGCAATTAAAATTCTACTTTTGCATAGGAGGAGTCATTTGAGTGTTATGCTATGTGCAGCAGAAAATAGCAGGTAATTAATTCGTAATCTATTATCATGTATGAATTGACAACTGCAATTCTTAAATCTTCCTTCATAATAACTTAATAACGAAAATGAACTTTTAACTTTAAATTATGAATGAACAACTTTTTCAGTATTTATTGCATTATGTAGAAAATCCCGATCCACGATATGCTGTAATGCTCAAGGGTAAATGGGGGTGTGGCAAATCATTTTTTGTTTGCAATTGGCTTGATAAATATAAAGAACAGTATTTGAAAGGAGAAAATTCACTTGAACCGATTTATGTATCTTTATATGGTCTAAAAGAAACTTCTCAAATTACAAGATGTATAGATCAGGTATTACATCCATTCTTGTATTCGAAAGGAGCAGAATTCACTAAAAAATTATTTAAAATCGCTGGCAAAATTGTTTTCAAGACGACTCTTGATTGGAATAAGGATAGTAAAGAAGATGTGTCATTCGATGCAACTTTAGATTCTCTTTCTTTATTATCTTCTAAAGATAGCGAATTTGTGGGGACTAAATTACTGATTTTTGATGATTTGGAGCGCTGTCTAATAGATATGAAACTTCTTTTGGGTTATATCAATAATTTTGTGGAACATGGTTCTTGTCATGTAATTATTGTGGGGGATGAAACACATGTTACAGAGAACGCAAAGAATATTTTAACTGAATTTAAGGAGAAAACTGTAGGACGTGAATTTGAAGTTAAACCTGATATTGATGCTGCTATTACATATTTTCTTACTGAGGACATTCCATTATCCAAGTGGTTACAAAATCAAAAAGAATTGATATTGGATGTCTTTCTCTCTACAGGATGTAATAATCTTCGTATCTTACGACAATGTTTATACGATTTTAATGTATTATATTCAGAAGTTAAAAAGGATTTATTAGAAAAAAGTAATAGCTTTATGCAATCCTTATTAGCTTCGTATATTGCTGTCTATTGTGACTATCGCAGCCAGTATCATGATTTATTTACACAGTGGAATTTGAACTATTCTGTTGGACTGTTTGGAAATGATGAAATAAAAAGCAAGATAAAAGCTTTACAGCAAAAATATAGGAATATTGTAGAAAAATATAATTTTGAAGTACTCAGCAATAATCATATCCCACAAATTGTATATGACATAGAAACAGGATATAGCATTAAGACTTATGTTGAAAAAATGCTTGCTCAAATGCAATGTGGTGTTAGTCTACAAGAGAGACTTGCAAACTTTATGAACATGTCATCTGAAGCTTTTGAAGAAGATTGTACTACATTGATGAAAGATGTGCAAAAATTTAATGTTCCTAACATGTATATGTTTGGACGGTCACTAGCCATTCTCGCGTTCTTTAATGAGAGATGTATTTATTGGGTTACTCAGGCCACTGTATCCTTGGCAAAAAAACATATTCACGATAATTATTGCAAGCAAACAGAAAAAGATGAGCTATACAAACTTAGAGTTGCATTTAATGAAGGTGTTAGTTCTTTTGGCGAATTTTACAAAACTTTTATAGGGAGAGATATTCTTGAATATGCAAATAATATATTTGACGATTGTGATAAGAAATTGATGAATAAGTTTGAAATTGCACTTTCAAATATTACAGATGAAAATGTTAGCCAACTTGTAAAGTTAAGTGGAGAATCAACGCCAGATCATCAATGTCTTTACAATATGACCTCTGCTTTTAAAAATATTGATGTAGAAATGCTATATAATAATATATGTAGATTGAGTAATGCAGGTCTTCTTTCATTAGAAGAATTCTTCAGTAATCATTATGGTTTTTATCTTCAACTAGGTCCAGGGTGTAATAGGTTTTCTGAAGATTTAGAAGTTCTGACCGAACTTAAATCTAAATTAGAAATTGAATGTGTAAAAAGAAAAGGTCTTGATAAATATGTTCTCCATCGACTTTTGAAATATCTCGATGGTGCAGTAAGAAGAGCAAATGGTGAAAATGGTGTAATAAATATAATGTAAAAAAGATGATAATTAATTTAATATCATATGATTAAATTATATAAAGTATCTTACAAGCATATATTTGTTTAATATCTAACATTAATTTAAAAATACTGATATTCAAATATTTATTCGAAAACAAAGGTAGTGTAAAATAAACTGTGTCACGCATTATTTTTATCTATAAAACTCATCGGTCGGGGAACGGCCAGCGCCAAGGGGCGGGACCACCCCATAGTCTCAATACGACAAGTTGTAATAAACCAAATGGACAATTACATCAAAAACCAAAGATTCTTACGTTAAATAAAGAATATCTTTGGTTTTTGATTATAATTAGTGTGATTACGCATATCATAAATAGCTAATATGCTTTACTTTTTGCTCTTAGCTTTTAATATAGTATAAATGGATAACATTAATCCTGAAATACCCAATAGAAAACTGATTGTCTGTTCACTATTTTCAATAATAAATCTTTTTAATCCTCCTATACCTAGAAAACTCAGAGAAAATCCTAAAAGACTAATTGTAAAACCAAACACTAGCAAAAGTCTGTCTTTGAATGAAAACATCCCTAATCTACGTTCAAATTCATTATATCCAAACGGACTAATTCTCTGATAATCAACCCTTTCATTAAGATTTAATCTTATAGCTAACCTATTCCATATATTTGCAACAGATTGATAATAAAGCGTATATACAATTTTATTCCAAAAATATGATTTCCCAAAATCTTTCATGACATCTAAATCAAAAGGAATACTCCCCAGATATGTTACATCCCTTTTCAAAATAAACGTGTTGGAATCGTAGCTTTCATCTGAAAAGCGAGCTTTGTTAATAAGGTTATAAATCGGCTTTCTAGAATCAATCTCGAATTGTCGAATTAAATTAGAAGTTGTTATATTAGATATTTCATCTTCTTCTTGGACACATATAGTTATATCTGATATATTATGGAGAGCTGCATTAAGTAAATCATATCCTGCTCTACAATCAAAAATAATATGATTATATTTCAAATCTTCTATTAAAAATGAAATTAGACTTTTCACTTTATTACAATATTCCAATTCATTCAATTCGGGATATAGTTTAATAATTTTATTTATTTTCGAAACTGCGGGTATAACGTCAAAAGAACGATATTTAGCAATTCCCAAATTTTGATTTAATTCATTTAAATACGAAACGCTTCTTTCTTGTTTTGGATAATTTATACTTGCGCTGCTTTCGACTTTTCGGTGTCGGAGGGCGTTTCTGACTTGTTTTGGATAACTTATACCCTCAAAATAATCATAAGTACAAATACTCCCATCAGGTACAATGTTATAGGTCTCTCCCTTATAGTAATACAATAAAGCTGTGAGTCCCCTAACCGCAAAATCCATATCTATGACTACAACTTTACTACCATTATTTCCTAACATTTCTGCCAATACAGTACAAAACAAAGTCTTTCCTGTTCCACCTTTTCCACTTACAATATTGAAAACCATTTTATTTTTCTCTTTTAAATGAAACAATATAAATAAGAATCATTGCTTGTATAACAACCCCATAAAGAATAGTATACAAATAGTTACTCAATATATTTTCTTCTGTAACATATATACCATTCCGAATTAGATGTATAGGAAGATTTATTAATGAGAACCATAAAATACCCATTGCTGTTTTTGAGTATATATTATTTAAATATATATTTCCTTTACTTTTTGTTTTACAGTATGTGACAATTACAAAAAACCATAACTGACC
>ULJJ01007106.1_pt1 | contig 11800 bp, 7 predicted proteins | sample 1950881 | NCBI WGS metagenome assembly ULJJ01 (sample SAMEA4835472, study PRJEB28245) | human gut metagenome | biome: gut microbiome; material: fecal sample | place: Denmark | collected 2008
TCCCGTGAAGCCAAGATTACATTGACTTATCCTAACCTGAAGGAGAATGTATTTTTCACTGTACGCCAGAAGGGATGCACTTCCCTGTCGATTGAGAAGACCCTAGTCGAAGTACCATGCGACGGTGAGAAGGTACAGATTGCCTACACACTGCAGAATCCGCTCAGCGGGGAAAGCCTTAAAGTCAATTGCGGAGATGACTGGGTCAAGGACCTGACTGCAACAGAACATGAAATCACATTTGAAATAGAAAGAAACTTGGTAATGACTGAACGCGAGACCTCTATTATAGTGGAATATGCCAATGTCGAGCCACATGAGATAGCAGTCAAACAGGCTGCAGCACTTCCGTCAGTCATCAATGTTGACACAAAGAAGATTGACATTCCGGCTGAGGGCGGAAACGGCGAGGTCGGCTACACGATTCAGAATCCGGTCGAGGGTGAAGTCATTTCAGTCGCTTCCGAGGCACAGTGGATAGAGAATCTCAAGGCAGACAACCAGAAGATTACTTTCAATGTTGCAAAGAACGACGCTTCGGATACCCGCTCCACATCAATAAAGGTGAACTACAAAAATGCCGAAGAAGTATCACTGGTGGTAAACCAGACTGCAAGTCAGAGCAACGAACTGGTCATCGAAGTCAATGGCGTAAAATTCAAGATGATTTACGTACAGGGAGGCACTTTCCAGATGGGTGCAACCGATGAGCAGATAGGCGCTTCAGGTGATGAGTATCCGGCGCACAAAGTTACATTAAGTGATTATTACATAGGACAATACGAGGTAACACAAGAATTATGGAAAGCCGTTATGGGTACCAATCCTAGTGAAAATACAGACAATCCGCAATTGCCTGTCGAGAACATTTGCTGGGATGATTGCCAGACGTTCGTCGCCAAACTCAACTCACTCACAGGAAAAAAATTCGCTTTGCCGACTGAAGCCCAGTGGGAATATGCTGCCCGTGGTGGAGAAAAAGCCCGTGGCCTGCTCTTCAGCGGCAGCGACTTTTCCAATGAAGTGGCATGGTTTGACAAAACCGGAACAAATCCTGTAGGACAGCTACTTCCTAACGAACTTGGCATCTTCGACATGTCTGGCAACGTATATGAATGGTGTTCAGACTTCTACGGAGACTATACCGAGGAGGAACAGACAGACCCTACAGGTGTAGCTGACGGATGGGCACATGTCCTGCGCGGCGGATGTTACTATGAATGGGAGGAAAGCAAGGTACGTGTAGCGTGCCGTCACATGGACGGTTCCGACACCTGTGACGACGGCTATGGCTTGCGTCTGATGCTGACCAAATAACAATCACTATAAATATTTATTCATTTTCAGAATTTTTTTATGAATTCAAGACACAGATTTGCAGCGGTAATCATGCTGCTGTCATCATTGCTTTGTGGGTGCAGCAATGACGATAACAACCCGGACAACGGCGGGACTTCACTCAATGTTCTGATGAAGGAGATAGAAGTTTCAGCCAAGGGAGGCAACAGTTTTACCGCCTACAAATTAAACAAGCCTCTGGCTCACGCACAAGTAGAAGCCGTTACTGACGCCTCATGGATTTCCGACTTCAAGTATGACGTAGAGGAGCGCATCAGTTTTAAAGTAGCCCAGAACAGTTCAACTGATTCACGTGAAGCCGTAGTCAAAGTCATTTATCCCGGAGTGGATCCCGCACCGGAATTCAAGGTCATCCAGCAAGGAGCTCCTGTCTATGAGCCGGTTTTGACTTACAATGTCAAAGGCATCAAGTTCGATATGATTTTGGTAGCCGGAGGCACATTCGGCATGGGTGCGACACCGGAACAGAAGCCAGGTCCTCCTGAGCAGAACGAATACCCTGTGCATAAGGTATCATTGACAGATTATTACATTGCAAAATATCAGGTCACACAGGACCTGTGGGAGGCTGTCATGGGAAATAATCCATCAGAGCACAAGGGCAATCCGCGCTATCCTGTAGATAACATCAACTGGAACGACGCCCAAAAGTTCGTTGAAGCGCTCAACAAACTTACTGACGGGAACTTTGCAATGCCTACTGAGGCCCAGTGGGAGTTCGCGGCACGAGGCGGAGTGAAGTCAGAAAGCTATCTCTACTGCGGAAGCAAAGAACCGGAAAATGTCGCATGGTTCAGCGAAAACAACCAAACCACTCATGAGGTCGGACAGTTGGCACCGAATGAACTTGGACTGTATGACATGTCCGGTAATGTAGCCGAATGGTGCCAGGATTGGTTCGGACCATATTCTTCTGAAGATCAGGCAGATCCGAAAGGACCGGAGGATGGAAGCTGCAGAGTGTGGCGCGGCGGCGGATTCTTCAACTTCCGTCAGTATATCCGTACTTCTTTCCGCGGATTCTGCTTCCCTGAGCGCGCCAACAACTTCTTCGGATTCCGTCTGGTAAGAAACATCCCGGAAGAGTAATGCTTGATTACAAACCAACAGAACATTAAAAAGATGAAAACAATTTATACTTATTTACGCCTATTGGCATTGACCTGCGCCTTGGCCATCGGCCTGAACAGCTGCAAGGAGGAAGAGAGTCCGAACACTCCGTCCGACTCCGCCGAGGTCATTTTCGAAGTTCCGAGACTTGAACTCGGTTGCGACGGCGAGGAAGCCTCTGTAGCTTTCGGCATCGTCAATCCTGTAGAAAATGCGGAACTTGTGCCTTCGGTTGATGTGGACTGGATCCATGATTTCAAGGTAAAGAAGAATTCAATCGAATTTATAGTCGACAAGAACCCTGATGCCGAGACCAGAGAGGCCACTGTCAATGTTGCCTATGCCGACTCGAAATCCTCCTTCGTGGTCTTCCAGCAATCTTACGAGACACCGTTCCGTCTGGAGGTTGTAGAGGAAAGCATAACCGAGACTTCAGCCAGATTCCGCGCTTTTCCTAAGGACGGGCAGATGCCTTACCTTTTGTCAAGTATTGAGGCATCATACAAGGATATGCTGGGCGATGATGATGTAGTTTTCGACATAATTCTGACCAACTTCCAGGAAACTGCATCTGCCATGAATCTCAGTCTGTCTGATTTCCTGAAACTCAATAACCTTATACTTGTCGGAAACACATCCGAGAATGGTGAGATATCCAGAGGACATAAGCCGGACACTGACTACTATGCGTTCGCAGTGGGCATGACCTATGACGGCAAAAGGACATCAGACATCGTCTATGTTCCGTTCCACACCAAGCCTGTGACCGGGGTTGACCAAACTTTCGACATTTCAGTGACTGTCAATGGTCTGTCTGCCACACTGGATGTAACTTCGTCTAAAAAAGACAATTACTTCCTGTATGGCTGCATTGCCGATTCTCAGCTAAAGAAAGAGGGCGTGACACTTGAGCAGAAGATTTCCAAACTGATGGCTGATAATGTCTCTTATGGTTATCTCTTCGGTCTGACGTCGGATGAAGTTGTCAAGTCACAGTGCGTCTTGGGACACGACCAGAAGACTGTTGATGGTCTGGATGGTGATGCTCTCTATTGGGCTTACGCAGTGGGTGTCAGCCTGTCAGGACAACTGAACAGCGAATTGGCATCAAAATCATTCACCTCCGGTTCTGTCCCTCAGTCTGACAATGTAATTACCGTCAATGCTGACAACGTGGGTGTAGACAATGTCCATATGGTCGTAACTACCACGAACAAAGACCCTTATGCACTGCTGATAGAGCCTGCTTCCAAGTTTGAGGGCAAGAGTGACAGTGAAATATTGAATGAACTGCTGAAGTATGACTTGAGCCACAGCATGAAGGAGGGCAATTTCTCAGGGACCGCACGCAACTTGACACCGGGAAGCGATTATTTCATCTTCTGCTTCGGTTATCTGGGCGGACAGGCCAACACCACGCTCTCAAAGTGCCGTTTCAAGACTATTGATGCCGGCGATCCAAACTCATTCCAATTCCGTACTGAAGCGACAGACCTTACCGTCAGGAGTGCACGCGTGACTGCTTACGGAACACCTGAGACACTGCTTTATTACTGGGATGCAGTTCCTGTCGGAACAACTGATGAGGAGATTATCTACGGCATCAACATGACAGTACAGAGCCTTATCCATGACGGGACCATCCAGACTCCTCTGGAATATTTCCGTGCCGTAGGCTCACGCGGTACTGCGACTTACGAGTTCAAGGGACTGAATGCAACGACAGAATATGTGCCTATCGCAGTACCTGTTGACGAGATTCTCGGAAATCATACCGGCAAGGTGTTCCGCGGAAAGTCGTTTACCACCAAGAGCCAGAAACTGTCTGATGCAACCGTAAAGGTCACGTTTGACAAGTACTGGGACGGAGATGAGATTGCGGCCAACTTCCTTGGATACGAAGAGTTCGGCGGACAGAATCTGTATTGCGTTCCGCTTAAGGTCGAGACAACAGGAAGCATTCGTGACACTTATTTCTCAATTTACTCTGAGGATCTGACCGACGAACAGACATTCGATGACGAGTTCTGGATCAATGAACTCTACACGAAGAACAACGGCTCAATGCGTCGCGACATCCAGTATTTCCTGCCGTACGATTCTGATTGTACGATTGTAGCTGTGGCTATCGACACTGACGGCAACTTTACCAAGGTATTCCGCACTGTAATCAACAAGTCAAAAGCCGGAGTTTCCGACATAAGCGAGTTCAAGCCTTTCCATCAGGAATCGACATCAGCCGTTCCGATGAATACTTCTTTCGAGAAGAAAGCTCGTCCTGTTTACAACTCAGGCAAGAACCTGTTCAAGAAGTAAACAAGCGGAAAGGTAGTTATCAACAAGCCGCCTCCACCTGGTTTTGTCAGGTAGAGGCGGCTGTTTTCATATCATCGGTGCATCGGAAGGACAACGTCTTATTACATTGACCTGAACCTGATTTCCGCAGATTCGCCTGGCGTCAGGACAGGGTAAATAAAACCATTGCCATCAGAAGGAAACTCATTTCCATACATGTCAGTTGCAATGAGACCATCCGGAACCTTGATAATCTGTCGTACATTACCATGTTTCATATCGGCATGAAGAGTCGCCTGGCGGAGAACATGATTGTCCCATGTAAAGTCAATTGTGGCAAAGCCTCTGAGTTTCATGCCGGTAATGCTTCCGGAAGACCAGCCGGAAGGAAGGGCCGGCAAGAAATTGACATAACCCTCGTGGTTCTGGAGCAGCATTTCCGCGATTCCTGAAGCGCCCCCGAAGTTGCCGTCAATCTGGAACGGGTCATGGGAGCAGAACAGGTTAGGGAAAGTGCCGCTGTACTGCCTGATTGCTGGACGCGACTCTGCGGGGAGGTCCCTAAGACTGTCCAATTCCGAGTAATTTACAGCAGGAGAAAGCAGATTATGGAACAACTTCAAGGCATGGTCACCGTCACCGAGCCTTGCCCAGAAGCAAATTTTCCAAGCCTTGCTCCATCCGGTAGCCTCATCACCTCTTGCCACAAGCGTCTTTCTGCACGCCGCTGCAAGTTCCGGAGTCCTGGAAGGGGAAATCAGATTGCCTGGATGCAAGCCGTAAAGATGTGATACATGGCGGTGATGCGGCTCTATTTCAGGATATTCCTCAAGCCACTCCAGAAGTCTGCCGTCACTTCCTATCTGCATCGGAGGGAACTGAGATATAGCTGACAGCAGACTGTCCGCAAACTCATTGTCCACATTCAGAAGAGATGCCGCCCTTGCCGTATTGCTGAACAACTCCATAAGAATCTGCACATCCATCGTAGGCCCCATACAGACACTTACAGGCCTGCCTTCGCACAGGAACTGGTTCTCAGGAGACGAGCTAGGTGAAGTAACCAGCCATCCGTGCTTCGGTTCCCGCACCATAGTTGACAGGAAGAAGTCTGCCGAGCCTTTCATCACAGGGTAAATCTTATGCAAAAAGTCAATGTCACCCGTATAAAGGTAGTGATTCCACAAATGGGCACATAGCCAGGCTCCTCCGGTGTTTGTCGCTCCCCAAGACGGATGTTCACCGGGAGTCGTAAAGTTCCAGACATTGGTCATCATATGAAGCACCCAGCCTCTGGCATCACTTCCATAGAAGCCCTTGGCAGTTTCTTCTCCCGATGGTATCAGCCTATATATCAGAGTCTCCAGAGGCTGCATCAGCTCCTGAAGACCGGCCTGTTCCATAGGCCAATAATTCATCTGGAGATTAATGTTTGTATGGTAGTCTCCGTTCCACGGTGTCTGAGTGGTATTTGCCCAAAGGCCCTGGAGATTAGGAGGCAATGAACCGGGGCGGGTACTGCTTATCAGAAGATATCTTCCGAAATTGTAGTACAGTTCAGCAAGTCCTGGAGTCAGTCCTCCCTCATCAATATTCCGAAGTCTGACATCAGTCGGCAATTTATCCTCAACACTGGCAGGCAACTGGATTCTCACACGTCCATACAAATCACGATGCGAGCGGATATGACTGTCCAGCATTGACTTATATCCCGCCTCCATCCTTTTCCCTTTGAGCAGGGAAACGGCATAATCGAGTTTCCCGTCACAGACTTTCCTATATTTGTCTCCCGGAAAATCCGTTCCTTCAGCACTGAAGGAAGTAGCCGCAGACAAAACCAAAACCGCCGTTTTTGCGCCTTTGACATCAATGGTTCCGTCCTTGGAAATCCGGCAATTTCCGCTGTCGGATATAGCTTTCATTACAGTTCTGAACTTGACGCCATCTTTGTCAGGATTACCGCTATAGAGCATGCCTTCGAGAACTGCCTGCCCATGTTCAGCCCGTAATTCAGCATCCTTCTCCCTGCTTAACCTTGCCGTGAAATCAAGGGTTCCAGGTCCGTCAGCAGACAACTTCACTATAAACACATCCTTGTCCCTTGACGTGAAATATTCCCGCCGGTAACAAGTTCCGTCAAGAGTAAACTGAGTATGGGAGACGGCGTCTGCCAATGACAGGTCGCGGACATAATCTGTAAATTCACCGGAATCCGACGACGCAGCCGGTCCATACCTGAAATCAATGCCAAGGTCCGCAAGTACCTGATAGCAGCCATAGCGTGGGTCATAAGTCTCCTTCTTGGTTACGAAATGCTCATACATAATCTCTTGAGCCTCAGCATTCTTTCCTTCGGAAAGCAGTCTGCGGATTTCTGGAAGGCTCTTTGCCGCATCAGGATTCTGATAGTCGGACTCGCCACCGCTCCACATGGAAATCTCATTCAGAACAATATGTTCCCTGTAAACGCCACCATCAGGCATCATTCCAAGCCGTCCGTTTCCCAACGGCAAAGTCTCCTCCCAGATAGCGGCAGGTGCACGATAATACAAACGGTCATTGACACCGTATGCAATATCATTGACATTTTCCTTCGGCCACGCATTTGCGGAGATGCAAGAGGAAACGGCGTATATGGACAGTACGGCAGCAACTGCAAGCCTGATCGGATGAGCAAATGAAGATGTTACCATATATAGTTATCAGTCAAGTGGTTTCTATCAAGTTATTCTCCAAGACATCACTACAGCCAGTCGGACGCAGTGAACTTATCCTTAGGTGCATTAGGGACATTGACAAAGTACTTGAATCCGGTTATTTTCTCCAGATCAGATACAGACATCATGTCCTTCGCCTGTGGCCTATGCCCTTTCTCCATAGAATGTCTCATTACGAATGCCACGCACTGAAGATCAGATGACTGGCAAGATGTTACAGACTTACCTGTATTTCCTTTTCTTGTACGCAGCAGGACATAATAGAACATTGTCGGATAAGAGGTATTGCCGGCTATCTTCTTTGCCCTGTCGGTCTCGCCATAACTGTCAGTATAATCCTCGAAATAGCAGCCGACCACTGAATACAATGTATCTGCACAAAGGAAGCGGTCGATATGATCCTCCAGATTGTTCCATGCGCCGCCACCGGTATTGAAGTTGCCTCCAAGCTGCGGAGCGATATTGGAATAATAGAACACCTGCCTGTTCGTGGCAGGAGAACAGGTACGGTCAGACGATCCCAACATGTGACCTCTGGTATATCCGGACCATCTTCCATTCTGGATATCAGAAGGAATGTCAGGATCCGCCTTGTAGTCATTGGTACGCTTGGTACTGCCGAGATACATGCTATGACGAGGCGCCGCTACCCACACCGGACAATGATGTTCGCTGCTGTAGCATGTCGAGAAGTTCCTCGCGACCTTTCCTCCGGGACCTTTCTCGCCTCCGGCACAGTAATGGAATGCATAGTACATAGTCTTGTCCTTGTCATCAATGCCGTTCTTGTCCGCATCATTGACGAGAGGCAGTTCAAACTATCCTCCAGCAGTTCCAGGTTCGACCGGGTCCGGATCAGGCCCAGGAGTCGGATCAGGGTCCGGCGTCGGCTCAGGATCAGGATTCGGATCAGGCTTGTTTCCTCCTCCGGATTCGCCTGTGGAAACACTCTTCATGAACATCTTCAATGGCTTCTGACCTGAAGTATAGAATCTGAAGCATGCGGCACTTACATTATACTGAAGTGTCTTGTCCTGGTTCACCGGCTTGAGATCGACATAGCCTCCATCAAATGAGACAGTCCATCTGAAGTTCTGGTCACCGGCAACTTCACTCTCGGAAAAGATCATCTTTTTGTCTCCGGAACTGCCGATATATCCGATACCATTCACCTTGATGACATAGGCATCACCATCTTTCTTGATGACCGCCTTATAATCATCTCCCGTCTCGACAGGTATCTCATCTGAAGGTGTATATCCGTTTATCTTCTTGGCATAGCCCATACCCCTGTCCGCATCACCGCTATGCAGAGCAAATATCTCATTTCCATCCACATAGGCAATAATCCAGTCACCTTCCCAGTCAGCACGGGTTTCCGTCAACAGCTTATAACAATATGTCTCAGGTTTCGGCTCCGGTTCAGGATTCTCGGGCTTGTCCGGAGTTTCAGGACCTTCCGGAACATTAGGATTTTCCACCTCCGGTTTATCTTCCGGAGAACATGAAGTGAATGATAACGGCATCATCAATGCCAAAGAAAATGTCACAATCGCAGCAACAAATCTTGATTTGATCTTCATAACAAATATAGAATCGGTTAATTATTATCAATGCCAGATTCTGCAAACTTAGTCATTAAAGTTCAAAAAGGCAAAATTGAGCCGTCAGACATAACCGCGTCATATCACCACCTCAAACTGTTCATATTTTTCCCAGGCACCTATACGGAACAGAAGCATCGTTCTGGAATAATCTATTTCCAGTGCAATATCCTTCAAATCTTCCGAATCCCAGGAATATCCGCTCGCTTCAATATAATTGCCTATGGCAAATGTCCTCACCGCACCATCACCGGACACTATATCCAGTTTGAGAGTATTGTCCATCTGTCTCGGGACATTCACTTCAGCCTCAAGCCTTCCGTCTGTCCTCCGGTATTCAGCCTGAGCCCTGAACTCCCCTGGAACAAGACTTCCGTCAATGTCATAGCCGCATATTCCGCCCCTGACCATCAATGAAAAGTCAAAAGGGGTCCCTGACATATCCCTGACAATGAACGTAATGCCACAATAGTTCTTATGCAGTCTGACCGGAACCTCAACATGCTCACAGTCTGTGGAGACTTCACTGAAAAAAGTCCACAATGAGGGAAACTCATCTCCGGGCTCCACTTTAACCCACGGTTTATGCAGTTCATTAGCATTGGCCTGTACGGAAGGACTCACGGCATTGACATACATCTTTCCGCGAGGGACCTTCCACGACCACTTCAAAGTCCCATCCTTCTCAGCAGGAGACATATCCAGGACCTCGTCAAGCACGAATCCTGAGGCCTTACCAGTAAAGCCGGATGCAGTCATGACAATACTTGAGTCCAGCCCCTCCGCTTTTTGGGACAAAACCGTAAGAAGACATGGACAAGAAGCCCTGTCCTCCTTGACTGAACAGCCAGGGCAGGTGACAAGTGGCTGGAGGATAGCCAAGAAGGCAAGGATTCTATAGATATTTCTTTTAAAACACATAGCTCAATGCTATTATGACATCGGACGGCAAGAAAAAGAACTTGGATCCCATATCTTCAGTAACACCGCACACAGGACACGAATATTTCTTATACACATCCATACCGCTCCAGAACCCGAGTCCGAAGTCAATGTTGAAATGTTTGCCTACCATATATGAATATCCGCCGGAGAATCCGGCTCCATAACGGTCTCCCTCGTATGTCTTTCTGGAAACCAGTCCGCCTGAATTGTATTCCTGGTACTGGACCTTTCCGGCAAGCCACCACCCCGAAAACACGTTCCATGGCCAGAATCTCACACCGGCAGAATAACTCTGCTGCTTGTTGCGTACATCCTCTTTCCCCTCTCCAAGATTAAAAGTGAAAGGATTGTACCGGAAACCCGCATTGACACTCCAATGCCGGGCAACCGGGTATGAAACCTCCGCATTCAGAGTAACGAAATTCACATAACTCACAAGGTCCGTGGCCAGCGCAGCCTTCTGTGCACGGGAGCAAAAACCGAAAAAGGCGGCCAACATGAACACTATCAATGTACTATACGCTCTTTTCATCTCACTAATTCTCCCCATATCTGTCAAAAACCTGTCTTATTATGGCCGCCTTGTTCGGATATAATGCTATAAGCTTGGATTTCAGCGCATCACGAGAATGCACATCTTTCTGCATCGCCGCAAAAATCTGGGACTTAGTCACTCCCCTGTCTTCCAGATAACGGAATATCTGAGGATGGAACCAATATGACATTCCAGAATTCGGCATCGCACCTCCGTACCTGTCATGATACATGGAATTCCGCATGAAATATCCCCACATCTCACCTATCTCACAATATCCCGCAGCCGGTTCGGTTCCTTTTCCGTATGTAGTTCCGCCTGACGAAACGAACGACGATATTATGAAATTGATATACTTGTCCCAATAGTCCTTTCCAACCTGTGCAAAATGGCTCGCATGGGCAAGCTCATGACAGGTCTCGGAATAAAGTGTCGAATACGCTGTCTTGCCCTTGAATCCCAGCGTAATGTCAGGAAGGAACAGTTTCACAAGAGAAGCATAGTCTCCCAAGAATTTGGCAATCAGAGAGCCATCGATAAACGCGCCATGACGCATCATCACCGCACTGCTGGAATCCAAGTTCTGGAATATCCATATCCTGAGATTCTTGGGAGGCACCTTTATGTCCATATCCTCCTTGCCGCAACGCTTGATATAATCATAGGCCGCATTATTGACCACGCTCCGGCACCACAGTTTCCTTTCCGAAGACGAGGTAATGGTCACATCCATTCCAGCAGAAGGCCCCTTGCCCAATGCGGACGTGGAAGCAGACACCAGCACCTTGTTGAATCCGATATTGAAGCCCTCCTTATTCTTGAATCTCAGCCTGTACCTCGGCTTGGAAGAGAACTTCTTCGACATGGAATAATAGCCGTCCCTGTCAGTATAGGCATAGGAATACTTCACAAAGACATTGCATATCACCTTCACGCCTGCCACGCCAAAAGGCTGACCTCCATTGGCATCCTTGTCAATGATAGTGATTCTGCCTGACGGCTTTGCCGCCGAACCTTTCGTAAAGGAAGCCTCATACAGGTCGGAATTTCCGGTAAGTCTGAAGGCTTCACGCTCCACAGCCTCCCAATCAATTCCGTCTTCCGATTTTGTATCCGCACCCGTCTCCGGAATGAAGCAGTCATCCAGCACTTCATACTCAATGTCAGACGGCATCGCAGTTCCATGAGGGACGACGGCATATTGCCAGGTTATCTCTTCATCTGACACTTCCGGG